>Ga0179596_10000024_pt1 | contig 188928 bp, 185 predicted proteins | sample CZODoug1_1_08_16_FD_155494 | JGI IMG/M metagenome (GOLD analysis project Ga0179596, IMG submission 155494) | Vadose zone soil fungal communities from Angelo Coast Range Reserve, California, USA - CZODoug1_1_08_16fungal (Illumina Assembly) | ecosystem: Environmental > Terrestrial > Soil >... | reverse complement strand
GCAGCCGTTCGATATCGTCTGTGTGATGCGGGAGCGCACGCCCCTCACGCGAGCCATCATCGAGCGGCTGCCGAGACTTCGTCTCATTGCCTCCACGGCATTCCGCAACGCCTCGATCGATGTCAAAGCGGCGGCAGAACGCGGCATCCCGGTCGTTCACACGGGCTACACCTCGGCGCCAACCATCGAACTGACCTGGGCCCTCATCCTCGCCAGCGCCCGCCACTTGGTTGCGGAAAGCGCATCGCTGCGCAACGGCGGCTGGCAGCAATTCATCGGGGATGACATGGCCGGCCAGACGCTCGGTCTCCTGGGTCTCGGCAATGTCGGGAGCGCCGTGGCGCGAATCGGCAAGGCCTTCGGTATGAACGTGATTGCTTGGAGTCAGAACCTGACGGCCGACCGCGCAGCCGAAGCAGGCGCCGAGCTGGTCACGAAGGAGGAATTGTTCGGGCGGGCGGATGTCGTCTCCGTCCATGTCGTCCTCAGCGATCGGACGCTTGGTCTGGTTGGCGCTCCGGAACTCGCGCTCATGAAACCCACGGCCCGGCTGGTCAACACGTCACGCGGACCGATCGTGGTCGAGGCCGATATCATTGCTGCGCTCAAAGCCCGGAAAATTGCGGGCGCGGCAATCGATGTCTTCGACCAGGAGCCGCTGCCGCTTGATCATCCGTTCCGCACGTTGCCGAACCTGCTGGCCACGCCACACATCGGCTACGCCTCGCGCGGCCTTTACACCCGCTTCTATCAGGACACGGTAGACAATATTCGCCATTGGCTCGACGGCCAGGCAACGGGCTGACGCGTCCTGTGGGGCTTCGGGACACAGGATGCCATGCTCGAACAGCGCGAATTGAATTCGAGGTCGAGGGCGGTGACCTAACGTTTCTTCCACGGTTTTGGGGCCTGGCTCGGAAGCTCGTCGATAGAGGCGAGTACGTGTCGCTGTGCGTTCTCCAGAATCTCGTTCGAAAGCGCTGACGCGGCCTGCGCGACAGATCGTGACAGGACCAGCGCGCCCACCATTTCGCAATGCAAGCTGACTGCCCGTTCGCGTAACGTCCTGCGCTCGCCTACCGCGGCGAGCGACCCATGCTCGGCGATCAGCCCAGCCAGGATCGTGATCTGATCATCCAATCCGCCGGCGAAATGCGACTGCGCTCCAGCGCCGAGGCGCGGAGCGTCGCCAGCAAATCCGGCGACAGGGCAGCCGTGAGAGATGTCGTCGCGATGGGCCTGCGACAGATAACAAGTTACGTAGCGCCGGAGAGCGGTGGTTGATTCATAGACGGGCGCCCTTGCGTTCTTGGCGAGTTCGGCGTTCCCCTCGGCCATTGCCGAAGCAAGCACCTCGGCGACCAGAGCAGCCTTCGACTCAAAGTGGTTGTAGAAGCCGCCTTGCGTAAAGCCGGCGTGCTTCATCAGTTCGTTCAGCCCAACGGCCTCAACGCCGCGTTCTCTGAATAGCTGCGTCGCCGCCGCAACAATCGCGCGGCGGTTTTCCGCAGCCTGTTCTCTCGACACGCCCAAAGCTTGCTCCTCAAATCGTTACCGCAGACGGTTTCTCAGCAGATGACGGCTTTGCTAACCGACGAGGCGGAAGCGGCAGTCAAGGGCGTCGTCGCGGATATCCAGAAGAGCCTGATAGGCCGGCGAATTATACCATGCGAGAGCGGTCTCCTTGTCTTGGAAACGGATGATCATGCCGTTGTCATGGCCGGGCTCTCCGCAGAGCAATCGCCAGGGTCCGAACGTAACAACTTCAGCGCCGAATTGCTTCAGCACGGCACTGGTTTGCGAGCCGTAGCGATCACGAGCCTCTTGGTTGCGAACGGTTGCTTCAACGACGACGTACGCGCTCATATTAGTGTCCTTTCCGTCTCCAGACGAACCGCTGTCACGCCTAGCTCTTCGCTTCAAGCCTTGGGACGACTTTGGCCGAGCTCAATCCGTGGGCCCAAGATTCGGGCACAGGCAAAACTCACCCCATCCATAAGTGCGCCGGCCGTGTGAGGTGGTGCAGCCAAGCCCGCATCCTGTCGCTATTGCGTCGTCGATATCGATTTCAAAAGATATCGTATATCGATGTCGATAACAATTGAAATGTCCGCACAAATTGAAGTTCCTGAATCGGCAGAGAGGCCAGGTTTAAGCCATTTTTCCGGGATCCTGCTCATCTGGTAAATGCATCAGGGCTTGACGACATTTAAAAATGAGATCAAAAGACAATTGTGATCGAAATTGTAATGTGCCGGTCAGACGGCTTCGCCGCAAGGCAAGGCGGCCCTGGAGTGGGTCGAAGGAGTAGGAAATGGTTCAGGCAATCGAGGAAAAGAGCATGTCACTTGCCAAGGCCGTCGTTGTGGGTGTCGGCGCCGAGGATGGTCTTGGGGCGGCGTTAAGCCGTTGCTACGCAGCCAATGGCCGTCACGTCCTGGTCGCCGGACGCACCCTCGAAAAGGTGGAGAAGGTCGCAGCCGCGATTCGGCGCGACGGTGGCCGCGCGACCGCCTATGCCGTCGACACGACGCAGGAAGAAGAAGTCATCCGGCTGTTCGATGCCGCAATGACCAGCGACGAAGACGGGGGTCCCGCCGACCTCGTCACCTATAATGTGGGCCAAAACCAGAAGATCGACTTCCGCCAGATGGAAGTCTCGACGTTCGAGAACTTCTGGCGGCTGAACACTCTCGGCGGATTTCTGGTGGGCCGAGAGGCGGCGCGGCGTTTTGCGCCTCTCGGTCGCGGATCCGTCTTCTTTACGGGCGCTTCCGGATCGCTTCGCGGCATGCCGGGTTTTGCCCATTTCGGCGCGAGCAAGGCGGGTTTGCGCATGATCTCGCAGAGCATGGCGCGCGAGTTCGGGCCGCAGGGCATTCATGTCGCGCACGTCATCGTCGACGGTGCGATCGAGGGCGATCGGGTTCGGTCGCTGTTCCCGGGCATCTTCGAGCAACTCGGGGAGAATGGCGCGCTCAATACCAAGGCGATCGCTGAGACCTATTGGCAGCTCCATCTCCAGCATCCGTCCGCCTGGACGCAGGAGCTGGACGTCCGCCCGTTCAAAGAACAGTTCTGAGGCTTTGGGTTAATCCTAATCTTGACATGGAGAAGACGATGAAACTGGTTGGCCCTTATATTTCCGGATTTACGCGCCGGACTGCGATCACGATGAAGCTCCTTGGAATTCCTTTCGAGCATCTCAACCTCAACGCCTATACCGACAAAGAAGAAGTTCGACGCTATAGCCCGATGGGCAAGGTACCGGCGCTTGTTCTGGATAACGGCGAATCCCTGATCGACAGCGCCGGCATCATCGACGCGTTGCAGGAGATGGTCCCGCCCGAGAAGGCACTCATCCCGCCGTCCGGCGTTCCACGTCTCAAGGCGCTGCAACTCATCGGTATCGGCCTTAACATCTACCCGAAGCTCAGCGCCCTATTTGACGAAAGCCTGCGCCCAAAAAGCCATCAACTGCAATCAGTGTTCGAGGGATTGGCCGAGCAGGCGATCATCGGATTGAAACTGCTCGAAGCGCAGACCGGGGACGGTTGGTACGTGAACAATACGCTCAGCCAGGCCGATATTATGGCCGTGATCTGCTATCAGGCGTCTGCGAGCTTCGTCCTTCCCGATCACGTCAACGCGCAGAACTTCCCGCGTTTGGCGGCGTTGTCCGAACGCGCGATGAAAATCGACGCTTTCGCATCCACTGTGCCTCATCAAGTCCTAAACCCTGGATAAGCGAAAGCGAACCCGCGGTCGAATGGCCAGACGGAGGGGAAGGTCGCCAAACTCAAGCTGGTCAAGCATCAGATGTATGGGCGCGCGAACCCGGACCTGCTCCGCGCACGCTTTGGGCCGGGTAGCACGTCGTAGCCGCTAGCTGTGCGGCCGAGGCTACCATTGTGACGCGAAGCGTCTGCGCCCCGACATCGCGCAGTTGCTTGTCGGAGGCTCAGACAAGGCGGGTCCGCTTAGCTCGGGATGCAGGACGCGTTTCCGACATCAAGCGGGGCTGCCCGTCCGACGCTCGGATAACAAGTTCCGGCTTCCAGACCTCTTGGAGCTCTTCAGTCGGGACGCCGTCCATAGCGTTCACAAGCAGCTCTGCCAATCGACGGCCCGCTGCGACGCGGGGTGCAGTGAAGGTAGTCAGAGGCGGGGACATGAAGGGGCCGAACGGGTTGTCGTCGCTTCCGATGATGCCAACATCTCGCCCCGGCGCCCGACCGCTCTCATGCAAGGTGCGCATCGCACCCATTGCAACAATGTCGTGGCCGCAAAGAATTGCCGTCGGAGGGCTGCTCAGGGCAAGCAGACGTCGCACACCGGCCGCACCTCCTTCCTCCGTCAAATCTTCTTCGACGATGAGCTCAGGGTCTAGATCGAGGGATGCAAACTGTAGAGCTTTCTCGTATCCCCGGCGGCGATGATGGCTGTACATCAACTCGTTAGGGGTGTTGAGCAGACCGATCCGCCGATGCCCAAGCGCGATGAAGCGGGCGCACCCCACATTCCCCACGATCTCGTGATCGATATCCAGGAAGGGAGCTGGTGAACCGGTCTCACTTCGGCCGTGAGTGGCGAAAGGTACGCCGCGGGCCTGAAGGTAGGAAATGCGAGGATCTATGCGTCGGGTTCTAGCGAATATGAGCCCGTCCACTCGATGCCGTTCGACAAGTTCTTTGAACCGCTCGATCTCGTCTTCGAAGGAACTGGCGGAGACGATCACGAGATGAAAGTCCGTCTCGCGCAGACGCTCCTCTATGCCGACCATGAGATCAAGGAAGAAGGGGTTCGCAAAGTTCTTCTGCGGCGGCGAAAGGACGAAGGCGATGAGCCCGGAAGAGCGTTTTCTCAAGCCCCTCGCCGCGGGATCTGCCGTATAGCCAGACTTTTTGGCAGCGCTCACGACCCGCGCTCGCGTGCTTTCGCTCACGTCCGAGTAGCCGTTCAGGGCGCGGGATACGGTGCTAACCGAGAGATTCAGACTCTTGGCCAACTGACGAATATTCATGCGGTCACTTTTTGCGGCACAGTTGCAAGACTCGATCTCATGACCGCGGTGTTGGCAGGCCCTGGTTTACAGCGCAAGCAGCAAACGGCACGGCTGATCCGGATGACCGGCGGGGTGGGCGCAGGTCGATTGGACTAACCGAATCGGCCGCAGTATGGCGCTTACTAGCGTCGTGTTGTGCCTCAATCTTTACCCGGCGCTTGCGGCGATTCGGCACGTGCATCTTCAGGTACGCGCGCGATCCAGTACGAACTGGGCAGCAAACAGATCCTGCAAGGCGACGCCCGTCCCGTCAAATAGGGTGATCTCGTCCTGCCTGGTCCGTCCCGCGTGTGTTCCTGACATGATGTCGCCTAGCGTTCCGACGATATCACGCCGCGCAAGCAATCCGGAGCGGACAGCGCTCTGACATTCGCCGATCGTTACAGATTGCTCGATGTCGTCGGTGAAGACGCGAGCCCGCGTCAACAGTCGAACATCCACCTCCTGCTTGCCGGCCGTATCTGCCCCCATGCAGGCTAGATGGGTTCCGGCGCGAACCCATTCGTTGTCGATCAGAGGCTCGGTCGAGGGCGTCAATGTAATGACGACGTCGCTGAGCCCAATCATGGATCTCAGATCACTTATGGCTTCGCATTCACAGGTATCCTTGAAGGATCCCGCGAGATGCTCTGCGCGCGAGTTTGAGCGACTCCAGATGCGGACTACCTCGAACCCACGGACGTCCAACGCGGCACGGATATGCGCCTCGGCCTGCGCTCCGGCGCCCACGACGCCAACACTGCGAACGTCCGGTCGGGCCAGGAGATCGATCGAGAGGGCGCTAGCCGCCGCCGTTCTCAGTGCGGTGATGTGGTTGCCTGAGACGATGGCGCACACACGGCCTGTTTCGAAGTCGATTAGCATCACGGAAGATTGATGCGCGGACTCTCCGTTCGCGAGGTTTGAAGGGAATGCTCCGCCCGCCTTGAAGCCAAGCACCTGGCGCGCCTCGTCCACGGCCGACTTGATGCCGAATACGCGTCCGGTCAGTTTTTCGCGTACGACCGGAAAGTTGCGCGCGGTTCCCGCCGTCGCCGCCATGAACGCGTCGCGAACGACTTTGAGCGCGTCCCCCCGGGTCATCGAGGACCGCACGTCCGCTTCCGACAGAATGACAGGTTGGAAGGATGTCATGGACGATCTCCCTTACCCGATTCGCCCCAGAATTGGTCATAATCGGGTCGGCGCTTCTGCATAAACGCGTCAAGCCCCTCCCGCCACTCAGCGGCGGGGACCTCGCCCGAACAGGTGAGGATGCTCTGCCAGTCGAGCGGCTGGTGGTGACCGAGCTGCTGCTTCGCGACGCCGAGCGCGCCGGGTGGGATCTTGTCTACGATTGAGCGGGCAAGCGCCACCGCGGCCGACATAACGTCGTCGGCCTCGGTTCGGTGGGTCGCAAGACCTATTCTCACCGCTTCCTCGGCACCAATTTTTCTTCGCGTCAGCACCATGTCCATTGCCCGGTGGCGGCCCACGATGTGCGGCAGAAGGGCTATGCCGAGCGGTGGAATGACGCCGTGCCCGAGCTCCGGCGCGAGAAAGGTCGCGCGCTCTCCGGCGATGACGAGGTCGCAGGCAAGAGTGAGTTCCAACCCCCCACCAGCGGCGATGCCCTGCACCGCCGCGATCGTGACACGCCGATCTGTGGCCAAGCGCCGAAAGAAATGAAGGGGATCCGTTTCGGGATCGCCGCCCTCCATCCAACCAGATCGGAGATCATCGATGTTCGCCCCGGCACAGAAGCTCGGTCCGTGGGACCCGAGCACAATGGCCCGGGCGCCGTCTCGGATGGAGCGGGCATGCAACCGATTGAGTTCGGCGATCATGGCCCGTGACAGGGCGTTGTGGCGAGGAACGTCATCCAGCGCCAGCACCGCGACGCTGTCTTCAAGTCTGTAGGATACCGTCACGGCTGCTTGATCCTCGCATGAGGCGTGAACAGCGCCCGAACTGCGTCCGGAACGCGAATGGGCTTATGCTGCGCCCGTTCCATCATCACGCAGGTCGCTTCGCTCGTCGCGAACCGTCCTTGAGTTCCGTATAGCCCTTGCGAAACCTGAAAAGAGGTGTTGCCGATCGCCGTCACGCAGGTTCCGACCCGCACGGCTCCCGGGTAAAACAGCTCCCGCTCGAACAATATGGTCAATTTGACGACGACGACATTCAGCCCGGCGATTGCCTCCCGCAGAGTTGGTTCCGCAAAAAGCTCCATGCGCCCGGCTTCGCAATAGCTCGCGATGGCAGCATTGTTGACGTGCTGGAATTGGTCGGTATCCGCATTGCGGATCCTCTCACCGACCCAAAAGGGATAGGCCGCGCTGTCGGGGAATTCCGTTGGGTTCACCATGTCACGACCGTCTTCACTCTTCCGGACGCAGGTGGCGGGCCGCCTCCTCTTCCATCCTGAAGTAAATCTCCTCAGCCATGGGCTGCCGCATCTCCTCCATGACATGGCCGACGAGGCCGATCGCCCGCGCCGCCACAGCCAATCCGCGGCACATTCGCCAGGGGAGGCCAAACTCGGAGGCCACCGCGCCCATTGCGCCGGTGACGTTGACCGGAAGATCACGTTTTGAAACGCGGGCCGCCTCGGCGCCAATTTTGGTCATGAGCGCGACATGGCGCCCATTGAAACCCGTTTCTTCAGCGACCTTGAAGAGAGCCGGGGTGCGTGGATCGATCGGCTTGTGGAAAGGGTGGCCGATGCCGGGAATGATCTCGCGACGCGCTTTGTACCCCGCGACGATCTCGGCCGCCATGGCGTCGAGATCCGCGTCGGCGGGTGCCTCCGCCAATGCTTCCTGCAGCATGCGTGCGGCATTGTCGAGCGACCCAACGAAGACCGACCCCAAGCTGAGCAGCCCGGCAGCGATCGCCGCCTGCACGGCCTCCGGCGCGCCGCAAACCGTCATCCGCGTGGCGAGCGACGATGGCGTAATGCCGTGCTCGACCAGGATGACCATCATCGCATTGAACATGCGAAGCTCGGAGACCTTAGGCAGACGTCCGAAAATTTCCAGGAACGCCATTTGTCCGAGATCAAGTTTCCCGACGATCTCCTCGCAGAGATCAAGGCCCTGAACCACGATCTTGGTTGGCGTCGCCCAGGCAAGATCCGATCTGACCGTGCGCATTTCTCTCATAGCGGGCTTCCCTTTTTGATGAGCGTGTCGGCTAACTCGCGGAGTTTATTCTTCTGAATCTTCACGCCGTTGGGTCCGGTAATTTCCGGAAACCGATCGACGAAGACGATACGGCTCGGGACTTTGTAATTTGAGATGCCGTTCGTGCAGTAGCTGATCAGCTCTTCCTCCGAGCCGGTTCTGCCGTCGCGCGGACGGACGAACGCCACGGCAACGTCGCCGCGACCTTCTCGATGAATGCCGACGACCTGGGCTGCACCGACGCTGCTATGTGTCGTCAGGAAGTATTCGATCTCGGTCGGGTCGACGAGATATCCGCGGAGCCGGAGGCTGTCTTTCATGCGGGCGAGATAGACGAAGCTCGCCCCTTCGCCGGAGGCGAGATCGCCGGTTCGGAACCACCCATCCGCGGTCATTGCCTCGGCGGTCGCCCCAGGATTGTTGAGGTAGCCTGCCATGACGTTCGGGCCGCTGATCTGCAACTCACCAGGCGAGGGATCCGGTTGGACCATTCCGGTCGTCGTATTGACAATGCGGAATCTAATGTCCGCGGAAGTCGGCGACCCGCCCGGCATCGCTCGTCGCTCGGCCGGCAGGGCAGGATCGCGCAGCGCCATAAGGGCGAAACATTCGGAGGAGCCGTAGATTCCGCAGAGGCTAAGCCCGAATCTTTCCTCCGCGAAATCGATCAAGCGTCGACCGAGTCCGGCGAATTCGGCAAAGCCTCCCCGACGCAATTGACGGAATGCATGGCCGGGCACGCGCAGGACCGCATCAAGCAGGCCGTCCGATCCGTAGAAATGCGTGACACCCTGGTCGTCAATGATTTTCGCGGCGCTCTCAGCCTTGAACACAGGCTGGGATACGCAGCAACCGCCGCCGGCGATGGTTGCCATGGTGGAGACGAAGCCAAGCACGCCGTAGAGCGGCAGCGCGCAGAGGGTCACCGTGGCCTCGTCGATGTCCAGCGCCTTGGCGACATCCTCGGCGTGTTTGGCAATGCCGGCTTGGCTATGCGGTGCGAGCTTCGGCTTTCCGGTGGTGCCGGAGGTGCTGAAGGTGCAAAGCAGCGCGGTCGGGTCGGGTTCAGGCAGGGACAAGGCCGCATCTCGCTGCGAGCCCCCGAAGAAACCCTTGGTGTTGTCCAGTCCGACGAGATGTTCCAGGGTCGGCAGGGTCGGCGCCAGGGTCTCGATGATCTGCTGGAAGTCCGCCTTCAGAAACTGTCGAATGAACACCACGCCCTTTGCCCGCGAGGTTGCCAGGACGTGCGCGATCTCGAGATCGCGGTAGCGCGTGCTGATCGGCACCACGAGCACGCCGAGCTGCGACGCGGCGAAGAGGAACTGCAGCCAGACCGCGCTATCCGGAATGAGGAGACAGACAACGTCGCCGCGCCGGAAGCCCAGTGCATACAGGTGCTGGGCCGCCGCCCGACTCGCCGCGAGAAGCTCTCCGCGCGAGACCGCGGCATCACCGATCCGGAAGACGCGGGTGTCTGGCGCGCGGCTGAGCCACCGTTGCATCGGTGACAGGGTGGACACATCGGAAGTGGTCATGGTGCGGCTCAGTCTGCGAGAGCATGGCGCGCGATCTGGATGCGCTGCATCTCAGACGTGCCTTCGCCGATCCGAAAGCCGCGTGCGTCGCGATAGAAGCGCTCCACAGGGAGTTCGCACATATAGCCCATGCCGCCGAATATCTGCAGAACGCGGTCGGAAACGCGGCAGCCCATCTCGCTGGCGTAGAGTTTCGCCCGAGAGGCCGCGATGCGGAAACTGGGATCGTTCGCCTCGGCAAGGGCAACCGCTCGATGGATGAGCGCCCGTGCCGCTTCGATCTCCACGTCGTTGTCGGCGACCATCATCTGGATCGCCTGATGCTCGCGCAGGAACGCCCCGAACGCCCGGCGCTCCCGGGCGTAGGCGCAGGCCATCTCGTGTCCCCGCGCCGCCAGTCCGAGCGACCGGCACGCTGAGAAGATGCGGTCATGATTGATGGAGGCCATCATCGCGAGGAAGCCGCCTCCGACGTCGCCCAGGACGTCACGGTCCGGCACGAAGCAATCCTCGAGCGTGAACCCGTTCAGGTGGTAGCCGCGCCAACCCATCTTGCGGTAGCGCGTCATGCCGACGACGCCTGGATTGTTGCGCTCGACGATGAAGGTCGTCAGCCGCTTCTTGAGCGAGGCATTCTCTTCCGTGACGGCGAGTACGAGGATGTAGTCCGCCGTCTCCGCATGGGAGATGAAATGCTTGGATCCGTTCAGGCGCCAGCCTCCCTCGACACGAACGGCGCGCGTGCGCACGCCGCCAAGATCGGAGCCAGCACCGGGCTCGGTCAACGCGTACGTCACCGTCTTGTCCGCATTCAGAACCGGATCGACGACACGTGCGCGCTGCTCTTGGTTGCAGAACGTGAGCGACAGCGGCAGGTAACCCAGAACCTCGGAGAGCGGAACTGAGGTGTAGGTTAGCTCCTCCAGAATCGCGAGCTGCATCGATGCTGACAGGCCGGGCCCGCCAACCTCGGCCGGCATATTGAAGCCGTAAAGCCCCAGGGCAACCGCCTCTTTGCGCAACCCGGAAAGAACTTTCGGATCGATTTCGTCCGCCTTTTCGATCGGGTCTTCCAGGGGGACGAGCCGCGAACGTACGAAACCGCGAACGGTCGCGCGCACCATCTCGATCTCAGATGTGTCGGTGTCTGACAAGGCACTCTCCAGAGCAATTTACAAAAACGTTTCTGGAAACTAGGATCACGAACCGCGACGAGGATGTCAATGGTCCTAGGATGCCTTCGCTGATTCTGAACTAAATGAGGTATAGATGCAACGAAAGATGACATATTAACAATATCATGATGAAATATATCGCATATAATGTCGTAATAAAGTCGGTATTCAAAATATTATTTGACATTTATTGATTCATTTTTGAATATTTTGATCGATATAATCTTGATATGTAGGTTTATGACGCTAAATACCAAGATTTATCGAGGTTTAATTATGACGTATTGTGACTTATTGTTCATAATTGATGCGTTATCGATCGTTTGACAACCTTGAAGAGTCGAGCTCAGAAACGATTTTGAAGGCGCGTCAGCCGTTGACAGGCTGTCATCTCTGCGTCATAAGCAAAAACGTTTCCGGCGCCTGCGATACCGCAGTCGACAGTGCCGTCGGCATTCTACCAGATATGCCCATCAGGAGATCGGCACGTGTCCACTGTGAAAATAGCTTCAGAAAGGGACCGGAACAGGCCGTTGCCCGCTACAGCCCGATCGACCATCGGCGCTGGCGCAGCGCGGATGACTGGCTTGCTTATGCCATTCGTGGGCGTTGGAGCCCTTCTCCTGCTATGGGCACTCATAACGACGATATTCAAGATTCCGGACTATCTTCTGCCATCCCCGATATCCGTTATCAGGCGCGCATCTCTTGAATGGCGCATCCTGCTCGCTCAGACGAGCTACACGCTGATCGAGATCGTGGCCGGTTTCCTCGGCAGCCTGCTGATTGGCATTCCGATGGCATTCGCGGTGGTTCTGAGCCGCCCGGTCGAGCGCGTGGTACTACCCATGGTCGTCGCGTCGCAGGCCATCCCCAAGGTCGCCATCGCACCGATACTGGTCGTTTGGCTTGGCTTCGGCCTCTTTCCCAAGATCGTGATCTCCTTCCTTATCGGATTTTTTCCAGTCCTCGTTTCGACGATCACAGGTCTGAAGAGCGTCGAAACGGAGATGATCGATCTGGTGCGCTCGATGGGCGCCAGCACAACGAAGATTATGCTCCGCGTCAGGCTGCCTTCCGCGCTGCCACAAATCTTCTCCGGTTTGAAGGTGGCCATCGCCTTGTCGGTTGTCGGCGCAATCGTCGGCGAATTCGTTGGCGCCGATAGAGGGCTTGGCTACCTGCTGCTGACGGCGACGGGTGCGCTGGACGGCACGCTTGTCTGGGCCGCGCTGCTCGTCCTCATCGGCCTGGGCATCTTGCTTTTTGAGATCGTCGCAGCGGTCGAACGCGTCGCGATCCGCTGGCACGTATCCATTCGCGCCAATGATCAACAGACCTTCACATCGTAATAGCCAATGACTTCACCCCATCGGCGAAATAGCGCACCAGCCCGAGAGAGGCTCATGCCTGATCCAATCATTTCTCCGCAGCCAATCATTTCTCTGCAGCCAATCATTTCTCTGCAGAACGTCGACCTGTCCTATGCAGGCCGCGCACTGCCCGTAAGAGCGCTTGAGAACGTTTCTCTGGCCGCCGCTGATGGTGAATTCGTCTCCGTCGTTGGCCCGAGCGGGTGTGGCAAGAGCACGCTGCTGAAGATCATCTCTGGATTGCTTCCGCATTCGAGCGGGACGGTCCTGGTGAACGGACAGCCCGTCAAGGGCCCGCCGCCATCGATCGGGATCGTGTTCCAGAGCCCGCTGCTTATGCCCTGGCGCAACATCCTCGATAACGTACTCGTCCAAATCGACATGCGTGACCTGCGACGGTCCGATTACCGGGAGAAGGCGCGCAGCCTGCTCAAGATGGTGGGGCTCTCCGCATTCGAAGGCGCCTACCCGTATCAGCTGTCAGGCGGCATGCAGCAGAGAGTCGGCATCTGCCGCGCGCTTGTTCACTCGCCGCAGCTTCTCATCATGGATGAGCCTTTCGGCGCGCTCGATGCGATGACGCGCGAGCAGATGATGATTGAGTTGCAGCGCATCTGGATGGACCAGAAAACGACCATCCTCTTCATCACGCACAGCCTGTCGGAAGCGATCTTCCTGTCCGACCGAGTGCTTGTGATGGGGCCGCGCCCCGGCCGGGTCGTGGGAGAGTTTACGATCGACATTCCTCGGCCGCGCCGGATCCGGGACGAGCGGTCCCCCGCCTTCGCCGAATACGCAGATCGTGTCCGCACATGCCTGGAGGCCAGCGGCGCTCTTCCGGCTTACCAGGAAGCAACAGCAGGGTGAGATCCATCTATGATCATCGATATGCACGCACACGGCCTGAGCGAGCGCTTCTTGGCCGATTTGGTGAAGACCCCCCAGGCCGGCCTGTCCTGCGAGCGCAACGATCGCGGTGAATTCGTGCTTTTTCGCGACGGCGTCTCCGTCGGAAAGTCGCTCGACCGGAATGTGCATGATCTGCCGACACGCCTTGCAAGCCTCAAGCGCCGCAACGTGGAGCGGCAGCTGTTCGGGCCCCCGCCGGGCTTGCTCGCATCGCCGGGGTACGCGACCGGCGCCGAACGCGCGCGTCTTCTCCATCGCCAGCAGGACGATATCGTCAGCGCGTCGGAAGGCCTGATGGAAGCCGTCGCCGTACTGGCGCTCGGCGAGCCGGAAAAGGCTTGCGACGAGCTGAAGCGGGCGGTCGAGGAGCACGGGTACCGCGCTGCCATGATCCCGAGCACGGCCGGCGGACGCCCCCTTGACGACCCGGCTTTCGCACCGCTGTTCAGCCTGATCGAGAAGCTCGGCCTCACCCTCATCATGCACCCGACGTCGGGAACGCCCTTCGATCCCTTCGGACGATTTGTCGTCCAGGTGCTGGTCGGTTGGCCAGGAGAAACCACTTTGTCGGTCGCTCGGCTGATCTTCGCGGGCCTCTTCGAGCGGCATCCGGCGCTCAAGCTCGTTCTGGTCCATGGCGGCGGCAATCTCGTTTTCCAAAAGGGCCGCCTCGACTCGGCCTATGAGGCGACCGGCTGGGAAGCCGATCCCTACTTTACTGACAACATCAGCAAGCCGCCGAGCCATTACCTCAGCAAGCTCTACTACGACACTTGCACCTTGAGCACGGACAGCAATGCCTTCGTCATCCAGACGATGGGCGCCGATCACGTCGTGTTCGGCACCGACTATCCGTTCGACATCGGCGATCCCGAGGGACGCCGGTCCGTGCCGGTGATCGACGGCCTGCCCGAACCCGAGCGCAAAAAAATCTACAAGGACAACGCCGAGACGCTACTTGCACGCGGATGGTCGGGCTCGAAGCCCTGATCACGGCCCACGAACGGCGTCGGAAATCGACGCCGTTCGTAGACGGCATGGCCATGTCTGAAGACCTACCTGGGCGAATAAAACGGCGGGAAGAATTCTGCACATTCACAGGAGAAGATGATGAAACATATTTGTGCATTTCTAGTCTGTCTTGGACTGCTTTCCGCGACGGTTGCTCAGCCCGCCATGGCGGAAGAAAAATTGGAAAAAATAGATTTCCGTCTCGACTGGTCTTTGACCGGATATCATCTGCCATTTTATTGGGCCATGAAGAAGGGTTACTACAAGGAGGAAGGTCTTGATGTAGATATCAAGCAGGGCTCCGGCTCTCAGCAGACAATCAATCTGGTCGCCGGCGAACACGATGAGATCGGATTCGCCGATTTCTCTTTGATGGCTGCGTCGGCCGACAAGGGCATGAAGGTGAAAGCCATCTTCGGCATAATCCAGAGCGATGCCTGGTCAATCTTCTCGCACGTCGATAGGCCCATCCGGAAGCCTGCGGACTTGCTTGGAAAATCCGTCGTGCTGGTTGTCGACCACAAGCCCATGATCGACCTGCTGATGAAATTGAACGGGGTGGATCCAACCGCCGTTCAGCTTCGATTGGTGAATCCTGCCACGCGTGGAACGGTGTTTGCGCAACGCGCCGCCGACGGGATTTTGGCCATTTCGCTCTATTCCGGAACATCCCTGGGCGGTGAAGAGACGACTTCAATGGCGCTCAGCGCCTACGGAGTCAATTTGCTCGGCCAGGGGCTCATCGCGAGCGAGGCCTTTCTAACAAAACGGCCCGATGTGGCCCGACGGTTCATTAAGGCGACGAGCCGAGCCTTCCGAGAGACAATTCTCGAAAGTAATATCGAAGAAGCCCTCGCCATCGCAACCCAGATGTCAGGCACAACTAACAGGGCAATTGAGGACACACGAGGCGAATGGAAGAATACCATTCCTCGTCTTGTCTCGAAGAACGCGCCAGGCAAACCGGTTGGCTGGATGAGTGAGGTGGATTGGCGCGATACGATCAAGACTCTTCGTGAGACGGGTCGCATCAACACCGACATAGGGCTGGCGCAACTTTACACCAATGATTTTATCCCAGCGGAATAGTCGATTGGTATTCGGGATAACGCCGAGGGGTAGAATATGACCTTTCCACTTGAAATATCGGATCCGTCAAGTCTTGGCTTTGATGTTGCCCAGCTTTCGAAGCTTGAGCGGATGATCCTGAAGCACATCGACGAAGGCCGCTACCCTGGTGCGCAATTCGCCCTAGCGCGGTTTGGAAAGCTCGCTGTTTTCAAGAGTTACGGTAATGCGCGAACGGAGCCGGACCCGATCCCGACGGGCCCGGACACTCTCTTCCTTCTGTTCTCCAATACCAAGGTGCTGGTGAGTTCGGCGGTGTGGCTCCTCGTCGAGGACGGGACCATCTCCCTCAGCGATCCGGTCGCCGAATACATGCCGGAGTTCGCTGCGAACGGCAAAGAAGGCATTACCGTTCAACACGTGATGACCCATCAGGGCGGTTTCCCCAACGCGAACATCACCCGAGCGGCGTGGGCCGATCATGCCCTCATGCGAGAGCAGGTGTGTGCGTTCAAACCGGAATGGCCCGCCGGTTCGCAGCTCCACTACCACCCGCGAGCAGCCCATTATGTACTTGCCATGCTGATCGAAGCCGTCACCGGCTGCGACTACCGCGATGTGATCCGCGAGCGGATGATCGAGCCGCTCGGTCTGGGCCGTGAGCTCTATCTCGGCGTTCCCGCCGATCAGCAGGCGCGCTGCGTCGATGTCGGCGGCGAGCCGGTCGAAGAAAAGAACACCGCGGGGTTCCGCGAAGCTGGCCTACCGTTCGGGGGCAGCTTTGGAACGGCGCGCGCGCAGGTCGCCTTTTATCAGATGCTCATCCAATCCGGCCGCCTGAACGGAACCCGGATACTTTCACCCCGCATGGTTGAGTATCTGACGACTGATTTCACTGGGAACCGCATCGATGACAATCATAATCGCGAGATGCATCGCGCGCTCGGCCCTCACAAGCGGGGCACAGGCGGGCATGCCTGTATCTTCGGGTCTCTCGCTTCGCCGCAAACATTCGGACACGGCGGGATCGGAACGAACGTCTGTTGGGGCGATCCTTCGAGCGGCGTGTCGTTCACCTACCTCTCCAACGAAATTCAGCCTAACGAATGGAGTTCCTCGCGCTTCGATCGCGTCAGCAACATCATTCACGCAGCCATTGACTGATCTGCGACGAAGTCGATGGCCTTCAGTGCGATCAACATAGTCGCGCTTCGATACCTCCTGGAAGTCGTGGAAGCCGGAAGCTTCACAGGCGCTGCGGTACGATTGGGACTGAATCCGTCGACCTAGAGCCGTCGAATAACGGATCTTGAGGATCAGGCGGGCATCACCTTGCTGGAGCGGACGCGAACAGGAGTTCGAGTCACGTCACCGCGATCCGTTGCCATGAACCTGGCGGTCATCGGCCCAATCAGCCTTGCCGGCTCGATGGCAGCCTGTCGGAAGCCTCACCCCACCTTTAAGCCCCTCGTATTAAACCTGATCTGCGCCTTGCTTGTCGGTCAGTCGTCATTCAAGGACGCAGAGATTGGGTGCGCGGCCGCGATCGCCGGTATGTCTGCGCTGATCGCGCAGCGCAACTCGAGCATGGCCCGCTGGAGGTGGCGAGTATCCACGTAGATCTCGCCATCGGACAACCAAGTTACGCCTCTGCGGATCGTCTCCGAAGGCGCCGTTGCGACCTGATTGCCTCGGCCATTCGGCATCTTGTTGGCCCTCGCTCGGGCGTTCCCTGGCCGCGGCCGCCTCGGTGACCTGTCCGCTCTGACGGCCTGTCTTGAGGGACTGACCTTGGGCCGTTCCAATTAGGATCCGCCGCCCTCCGTCAGGACGCGGCGTGCCGTCTCGCGCGCCACCTCCATGAAGTCCTCGACCAGGCGGGCATTGCGGCTGTCCCTGCTGCGGCAGAGCCGGAAGTCGTACGGGATAGCCGGCTCGAACCGGCGGACGATGAGCCGTTCGCCGAACCCCCCCACCATCGCCGGATGCAGGAGGGAAACACCGAGCCCCGCAGCGACGAACTCACAGAGCGTCGGCGCCTGGTTCGCCACCATCACGACATTGAGGCGAGCCTCGTGCTCCGCGAACAACGCGGCAAGGTGCTGGCTGGTGCGGCCCTCGGGGTTGAACGACACGAAGGGCATCCCATCCAGGTCGGCGGGGCGCACGAGGCTCTTGGCTGCGAGGGCATGACCAGCCGGCATGATGCAGATCAGCGGATGTTCCATCAGCGACTCGCTCACCAGATAGGGGTTGTCGATGTCCGAGCTGACCAGTCCGACATCCAGCTTACGGGTCAGCAGCCACTCTGCGATCCGTTGCGAACTTCGGCTCTCCACGACGCAGAAGGCCTGCGGGTGGCGTTGCAGCAATCCCATCGTCACCTGCTGGACGAAGCTGCCGGACAATGCTGGCATCACACCGATCGCGATCCGCCCCTGGTCCTCGCGCAGGATCGCGTCGACGGCGTTCTCGACCTGCTGCACGCCGCTGAAGATGCGGTCGATCTCGTCGTAAAGGCGCATGCCTCGCTGAGTCGGCGCGAGGCGGCCCTTTAGCCTGTCGAACAGCACAAGGTCCGCATCCGACTCAAGGTTCGCGATCATCTTGCTCATCGCCGGTTGCGATACATGCAGGACAGCCGCCGCCCGGCTGATGGTGCCGTGCTCGATCACAGACTTGAAAGCCTCGATTTGGCGTAGACTGAGACGGCGTCGCATGCATAACCCCCTGGAATACGATTCGCTGAATTACGACTTCGACGTTCTGGCCGTCGATGTCTAGCGTGATCTTTCAATGAAGGGGGCCACATGCAGACCGACGTGATCGTCATCGGTGCCGGAACGGTCGGGGCCGCCATCGCCTACGGCTTGGTCGACCGCGGGCTGCGGGTGATTGTTCTCGACGGCTCCGACACCGACCACCGGGCCGCCCGCGCGAATTTCGGTCTGGTGTGGCTGCAGGGAAAGGGCGTCACCATGCCCGAATACCACACGCTGACCCGGCGGAGCGTCGACCTCTGGCCTGGATTTCATGACCAGCTTACGCGACTGGTGGGTGGTTGGATCGATTACGAGCGCAACGGAGGGCTGGCGTTCTGTCTCGGCGAAACCGCGTTCGATGAGCGCCGTCATGAGCTACAGCGGCTGCACACTATGCTTGGCGGCGATCCTGACTGGGAGATGCTGGACCGCGCGGCGCTGCGGAAACTGCTCCCGAAGGTCGAACTAGGTCCCGAAGTCGCCGGTGCCAGCTTCGGTCACCATGACGGTCACGTGAACCCGCTCAAGCTGCTCGCGTCGTTGCACGAGGCCGTCCGCCGGCTCGGCGGGACGATCCGCCCGAATACGCCCGCCCAGACGATCACGGTCCAGGACGGCACCTTCGTCGTCGCGTCCGGAGACGAGCGCTTCGAGGCCGGCCGGGTCGTGGTCTCGGCCGGCCTCGGCTCGGCGGTGCTGGCGAGGCAAGTGGGAGTCGAGGTGCCGCTCCGGCCGCAGCGCGGGCAGATCCTGGTGACGGAGCGGATCGAGCCCCTCCTGCCGCTACCGGCGAGCGGCCTGCGCCAAACGGCGGAGGGTACGCTGATGATAGGCGTGACGCAGGAGGAGACCGGTTATGACGCCGGCACGACGGCTGAAGCGGCGGCACGGATGAGCCGCGACGCCCTGCGCAAAGTGCCCCGACTGGGAGAGCTGCGCATGGTGCGGCAATGGGCGGGGCTGCGCGTGATGACGCCGGACGGCTTCCCGGTCTATGCGCAATCACCATCCCATCCCGGAGCATTTGTCGCCCTGTGCCACTCCGGGGTCACGCTCGCCGGGCTGCATGCCGATGTGGTGGCGGATGCCGTGGCCGCGGGCAGCCTGCCCGCGTCGCTGGACATGTTCCATCCCGGGAGGTTCGATGTTCCACACGCTGCATGATGCCGCGCATGCAGTGACCATCCACATCGACGGCGTTCCCATCGCGGTCGAAGCCGGCGAGACGGTCGCCGCGGTTCTGTTGCGCCAGCCCGAGGTGTGGTCGCGGACGACTCCGGTCAGCGGTGCACGGCGTGCCCCCTATTGCATGATGGGGGTCTGTTTCGACTGCCTGGCGGAGATCGACGGTGTCAGCTCGGTCCAAACCTGCCTGACCGCGGTGTGTGACGGGATGGTCGTGCGACGCCAACTGGGCCGGCGGAGCCTCGTTCGATGACGGTCGACCTTCTTGTCATCGGCGCCGGCCCGGCCGGCATGGCCGCGTCCATCGCCGCCCGGCGGCATGGCCTCGATGTGGTTTGCGTCGACGATCAGCCGGCACCGGGCGGGCAGATCTGGCGCGCGGTCGAGACCGTGGCCGCAACGGCGCGCGGTCGCATCCTGGGCGCCGCCTACCAGGAGGGCGTCGCCATGGCCGCCGCCTTTCGCGCCAGCGGCGCCGCCTATCTGCCCGGGACCCAGGTCTGGCAGATCGAGCCGGGATTCCACGCCTGCGTGACCCGCGCCGGGCAGGCGACGTCTATCGCCGCCCGCACCGTGCTGCTCGCGACCGGGGCGCAGGAGCGGCCGGCGCCGCTTCCCGGCTGGACGCTTCCCGGCTGGACGCTTCCCGGCGTGCTCACCGTCGGCGCGGCGCAGATCCTGCTTAAAACATCAGGGCAGGTTCCGGCGCGACCGGTCTGGATCGTTGGCTGCGGGCCGTTGCCGCTGCTCTATGCGACGCAACTCCTGCAGGCTGGCGGGGCAATCGCTGGCTGGCTCGATACCGCGCCCACCGGCCGCTTCGCCGCGGCCTTTTGGCATGGCCGTGGCGCGATCGCGGCGCCGGCGGCACTTTGGAAGGGGCTTGGCTGGATGACGACCCTTCGCCGCACCGGCGTGCGCATCATCCGCGGCGTGACGGAGGTCGAGGCCACCGGCCAGGGCCGGGTCGAGCATTTGGCCTGGAGCACCTCGGCGGGATCGTCCGGCGGCGCCCCGGCGGATGTCGTTCTTGTGCATGAAGGGGTGGTGCCCAGCATCCACGCGCCGCTCTCGCTGGGCTGCGAGATGCGCTGGGACGCGGCCCAGGATTGCCACGTTCCGGTCCTGAATCCCTGGGGTGAGACATCGCGCGCCGGTGTCTTCATCGCGGGCGACGGCGCCGGAATCGGGGGCGCGGAGGTGGCGGGGCTGCGCGGCGAGCTAGCGGCGCTAGGGGTCGCTGTTCAGCTCGACCGCCTGCGCGCCGATGCGGCACACGCGGCCGCTCGGCCGCTGCGTCGCCGCCTGCGCCGGGCGCTCTCCGTACGGCCGTTGCTGGACGCGCTCTATCGCCCTCGCCAGGCGGTATTCGCGCCCGCCGATGAGACGATCGTTTGCCGGTGTGAGGAGCTGACGGCCGGGCAGCTCCGGACCATCGCAGGCACCGCGCCGATCGGCCCCAACCAGCTCAAGGCCTTCAGCCGCGCCGGCATGGGTGCCTGCCAAGGCCGTCAGTGCGGCGCCACGCTCATCCGCCTACTGGCCGCCGCACAGGGACGCACACCCGCCGAGGTAGGGCTGCTAAGCGTCCGGCCCCCACTCAAGCCCGTGACCCTTGGCGAACTCGCCACACTTGCACAAGGGCTTCCCGTCCAATGATCATCGTCGCGCCGCGCCGCGTTCTGCCGTGGAAGACCGCATCCGCATCGCGCGTGCCAAAGGGGGCCAGATGACCACGCTTCACGGGGAGCCGTAATTGGGCGCTTTCCGCTTTATCCTGCGCCGCCTGGCATTTTCCGCCGTGCTGATCCTGGGCGTCAGTTTCATTCTGTTCGCGCTGATCAACGCCATTGGCAACCCGATCCAGATCATGCTGGCGGAAACGCCGGGCGTGTCGGACGAGATGGTCGCCACGCTTAGCAAGTTCTACGGCCTCGACGGCAACTTTATCGACCGCTACTGGTCGTGGCTGTGGGCGATCCTGCATTTCGATTTCGGCACCAGCATCATCTACAACCAGCCGGTCGCCGACCTGCTCCAGGTCTGGGGAATGGAGACGCTGAAGATCCAGCTTCCCGGCCTCGTGCTGTCTACCCTGATCGCCACCGCGGCGGGCGTGGTGGCGGCGACGAAGCAGCACGGCTGGGCGGATTTCAGCATCGTCTCCTCGGCCATGCTCGGCCATTCGCTGCCGGGGTTTCTGATCGGCATCCTGCTGATCCTCATCTTCTCCTATTGGCTTGGGGTGTTGCCGTCCTACGGCGCCTATTCCACCCGTAACCTGTTCATGGGCAGCATCGTCATAGACGGGCTGTGGCACATGGTGCTGCCGGTGGCGATGCTGACGGTGTTCAACACCGCGACCCTGACGCTGCTGATGCGATCCTCGCTGGTGGACGTGCTGCGGCAGGACTACATCACCGCCGCCTGGGCCTCCGGCCTGCCGGCGCGGCGCGTGGTGCTGCATCATGCCCTGCGCAACGCCTTCATCCCGCAACTGACCTATCTCGGCACGCTGTTCGGCCTGATGCTGGGCACCGCCCCGGTGACGGAGACGGTGTTCACCTGGCCCGGCCTCGGCGCGCTCTACATCTCCGCCATCCAGCAACTGGATTATCCGGTGATCATGGGAGAGACGATGATCATCACCGTCATGCTGGTGCTGGCCACCTTGCTCACCGACATCGCCTACGTGGCGATCGATCCCCGTATCCGGCTGGCCTGAGATGGATCTGGCCTGAGATGAACGCTGAGCTCGCCCCCACGGCCTTGGCCGAGACCGCCCCGCTACGGCGGCCGCCCTTGGGCGTTTGGCGGCAATCCTGGCATCGCTTCCGCCGCAACCGCGCCGGCATGATCGGGCTTTTCCTGGTCGCCCTGGTGGTGCTGACGGCGATCATCGGGCCGTTTGCCGCCCCCTACGATCCCAACGACCAGTCCGCCATGCTGAGGGGTGCCGCCCATGCCGCCCCCAGCGCGCGCAACTGGCTCGGCACCGACCAGAACGGCTACGACGTGCTCAGCCGCGGCATCTACGGTGCCCCCACGGCGCTGGCGGTGGGGCTGGGCGCCATGGTGATCGCCTCCCTCATTGGCGTGCTCGTCGGCGGCATCGCCGGCTATGTCGGCGGCTTCGTCGACGAGGCGCTGATGCGCGGCGCCGACTTCTTCATGATCGTGCCGATCTTCGTGGTGATCCTGGCGGTGGTGCGGCTGTTCGGCATCATCGTCGTGGGAACGGCGCTGGAGCGCATCCCCAACCTCAACCTGATGACCATCATCCTGCTGCTGGGCTTGTTTTCCTGGCCGCCGATCGCCCGCATGGCCCGGGCCGAATTCATGCGGCTGCGCCATGCCGAATTCGTCGAGGCGGCGCTGTGCATCGGCACCACGCGGCGCGATATCCTGTTCCGCCACATCCTGCCCAACGCCTTGCCGCCGCTGATCGTGCTGGTGGCGCTGGGCATCGGCACCGCCATCCTGACCGAGGCGATGGTGAGCTTTCTCGGCTTCGGCGACCCGAAATCCATCTCTTGGGGACAGATGCTGTTCTTCAACTACCAGGCCCTGAAAGTGGCGCCCTGGGCGTGTCTGGTACCGGGTGCCGCGATCTTCGTGACCGTGCTTGGCTTCAACCTTTTGGCGGATGGCTTGACCGATGCATTCAACCCCCGTGTCCGTGGCTGAGCCAGCACCCCCGATCGTGGGGCAACCGGCGCCGCTGCTGGCGGTCGAAGGGCTCAAGGTGCATTTCCACACGCGCGACGGCGTGGTGCGGGCGGTCGACGGTGTCGATTTCCAGGTCGGCTCCGGGCAGACGCTGGGCATCGTCGGCGAATCCGGCAGCGGCAAGACCATCTCCAGCCTGACGCTGCTCCGCCTGGCGCCGCCGCCGGCGCGCATCATCGCCGGCCGCGTGCTGTTCGAGGGTGAGGACCTGCTGCGACAATCCGACAAGCGGCTGACGCAGATCCGCGGGCGGCGGATGGCGATGATCTTCCAGAACCCGGCGACCTCGCTCAATCCGATCCTCAGCATCGGCCGGCAATTGACCGAGATCCTGCGCTGGCACACCGGCGCCTCGCGCCAGGCCGCGCGCGACCGGGCAGTGGAACTGCTGGCGCTGGTGGGCATCAGCGATCCGGCGGCGCGGCTGCGGCAATATCCGCACGAGCTGAGCGGCGGCATGAAGCAGCGCGTCGGCATCGCCCGGGCGTTGCTGTGCGAACCGGCGCTGCTGCTGGCGGACGAGCCGACGACGGCGCTCGACGTCACCATCCAAGCGCAGATCCTGGATCTGCTGGCCGAGCTGCGCCGGCGGCTGGGCATGTCGATGGTGCTGGTGACGCACGACATGGGGGTGGTCGCCCGCATGGCCGACCGCATCACGGTGATGTATGCCGGCCGCGTCTGCGAAACCGCCGACGCCGCGACGATCTTCAACGCGCCCCAGCACCCCTATACGCGGGCGTTGCTGGAAAGCATGCCGCGCATCGACCACAGCTACAGCGGCGCCCGGCGGGTGCTGCCGAGCATCGCCGGGCGGCCGCCGGATCTGCTGCACGCTCCGCCCGGCTGCCGCTTTCATGACCGCTGCCCGGAAGCCATACCCGAGTGCCGCCGGGTGATGCCGCATGAGTATCTGCTGGCCCCCGGCCACACCGTCAGCTGCCTGCGCCGCGGCTCGCCGGGGGAGGCCACGCCATGACCCCGCTGCTCGATATTCGGGGGCTGCGCAAGCACTACGCCGTCGTCAAACGCGGGCTGATCGGGCGGCGCCAGACCCGCATCTTGCGCGCGGTGGACGACGTCTCCTTCGTGCTGCAGGCGGGCCAGACCCTCGGCCTGGTCGGCGAGAGCGGTTGCGGCAAGACCACCACCGCGCGCAGCATCCTCGATCTGGTGCGCGCCGATGCCGGCGAGATCCGCCTCGACGGGCGGGATGTCCGTCCGATCCTGGCCGGGTCGGACCGGGCCGCCATGCTGGCCGTGCGTCGGCGCATGCAGTACGTGTTCCAGGATCCGTACCTGTCGCTGAACCCGCGTTGGACCATCAACGAGGCGTTGCGCGAACCCTTTCGGGTGCATGCGCCGCAGCACCCGCGCGACTGGAACGGCCGCGTCGCCGCCCTGCTGGAGACCGTCGGGCTGGAGCCGCGCAACGGCGTGCGCTACCCCCACGAGTTCAGCGGCGGCCAGCGCCAGCGGGTCGGCATCGCCCGGGCCCTGGCGGTTGAGCCGGACGTGGTGCTGCTGGACGAGCCGGTGTCGTCGCTGGACATCTCCGTGCGGGCGCAGATCCTGAACCTGCTGGCGTCGCTGCAGGACCGGCTCGGCGTCGCCTATCTCTACATCTCACACGATCTGAGTTCGGTGCGGTTCATCTCCACCCATGTGGCGGTGATGTATCTCGGCCGCATCGTCGAGATCGGCGCCGTCGATGAGATCTTCGCCCATCCGCGGCATCACTATACCGCGGCCCTCATCAGCGCCATTCCGGTGCCAAGCCCCGGCGCCGTCGACCAGCGCGTGCATCTGCGCGGCGAGGTGCCGAGTGCGATGAACCGCCCCACCGGATGCCCGTTTCACCCCCGCTGCGCCGCCGCCCTGCCGATCTGCCGCGAGCAGGATCCGGCACTGCAACAGATGGGCCCGAATACCCAGGCCGCCTGCCACAACCCAGCATGATCGATTGGAAGTTCACTTATGAGCCCTGATTTTTCGTCGAAATTCACGCCAAGCCGCCGTACCGTTCTCCAGGCCTCGCTCGCCACCGCGCTCACCGCCGTGGCGGGACCCGGCAAGGCGGCGACGCCGTTTTTCAAGCTCTACATGATGATCCCCAACACCCAACCGTCCCGCATGGTTTGGGGAACGCTGGCGGCGGCGCAGATGTCGCGCATCGGCATCGACGTGGTGTCCAGCTTCGTGCCGTTCACGGTGATCGCACCGCGGCGGACGCGCGGCGACGGCAAGACCCATGTCGATGGCGGCTGGGATTGCTATCTGGAGCGCTATTTATACGCGTCGATCAAACCGTCGCCGTACGCGCTGTTCGGCAGCTCGGAAATGCCGCCCAATGGCCAGAACTTCTACTATGTCGACGACAAGGAGATCGACCGCTCGCTGCTGGCCGTCGCCAACAGCCTGCACGATGCTGATCGGCTGAAGGCCTACCACGATTTCGAAAAGCGCTGGTACGATATCCAGCCAATGACGATCCTGTTTTATCCGCAGGATGTGATCGCGGTGAACCCGAAGCTCACCGGCTTCGACGCCACCACCTACACTCCCATCTTCTACCCGCAGCCCGAGCATTGGACGATCGAAGGCGCTGGGGCCGATGCCACCGCAGCCTTCGCTTCCTGGCCAGCGCCAAGTTCGCTGGTTCCGATGTACTCCATCGGCTACCACGAATCGAACATCTTCGGCCCCGCCTACAACTGTCTTTACGAATACCGCGGCTGGCAGGACAAGACGCTCATTCCAGCACTCGCCACCGGCCATACCATGTCCGACGACGGCAAGCATTGGGTGGTGACGCTGCGCCAGGGGGTGAAATGGCATTCGGGCGAGGAATTCACCGCGGCCGATGTGAAGTTCACCTGGGATACCATGCTGAACAAGATCTATGGCTCGCAGATGCAGGCGACCTGCGCGCGGGTGTTCGGCGGCCCGGACGCCTACCAGGTCACCGGCAAGTACGAGATCACCGTCGATCTGCCGGTCTACAGCATGGATTTCCTCAACAGCGTGCTCGGCGCCTTCGCGATCATGCCCGAGCACGCCTACAAGGATATCAAGCCGGAGGCGCTGCGCAGTCATTCCGCCAGCACCTGGCTCGGCAGCTACACGGTCAAGACCTCGGACGGGAAAAGCTTCACCGCCCATGGTGCCGTCGGCACCGGGCCGTGGATCCCCACGGGCTTCGACCCGTCGCGCAAGGCCTATGGCTACACGCGCAACGAGGCCTATTGGAAGCCGCATACCGGCAACGTCAAGACGTTCTACGTCGTCAACATCAACGGCACCGATGCGGTGTTGAGTGCGCTGAAGGCCGGCGAGATCGACGCGCATGACCCGATGTACGATATCGGCCCCGTGGTCAGTACGATCGATGCGAGCTGGGGCAAGGTGGTGACCTTCGATTCCTACAAGTGGCAGCACGTCTGCTACAACCTCAAGCATCCGGTGTTCGGCGTGGGCACCGAAACCCCGCTCGGCAAAAGCGATCCGTCGCGGGCGGCGGAGGCCGCCGCCTATATTCGCCAGGCCATCAGCCATGCCATGCCGCGCGACCAGATCGTCAAGGAAATCGCCGGCGGCTATGGCGCCGCCGGCACGGTGCCGATGGCCTGGTCGGCGCCGGAATACGACCATGATCTGCTGAAGCCGATCGCCTATGACCTCGATCTGGCCCGCGAATACATGGAAAAGGCCGGCTATATTTACTGAAGGAAGCGGCATGATGCCCAAAAATAAAATGAAACTCGGACTCTCCATGCGCTATCTCGGCTACCACGATGCCGCCTGGCGCCATCCCGAGGTGCCCCCCGGCGGTGCGACGGATTTCAAGTATTTCCTCAACAGTGCCCTGATCGCCCAGCGCGCCAAGTTCGACATGGTGTTCTTCGCTGACGGCATCGGCATCCGGGCCGACGACAATCCCCCCGGATCGCTCGCCCGCACCAACCGCAACGTCGAGCTGGAACCGCTGACGCTGCTGGCCGCCCTGGCGCCGATGACCAGTCATATCGGCCTGGTTTCGACCGCCTCCACCACCTACAACGAGCCGTATCATATCGCCCGCAAGTTCGCCTCGCTCGACAACATCAGCGGTGGCCGCGCCGGCTGGAACATCGTCACCTCCTGGTCCGAGCAGGAAGCCTGGAACTTCAGCCGCGACACCCATCTGGATTACGACACCCGCTATGACCGGGCGCAGGAGTTCGTCGACGTCGTCACCGGCTTGTGGGACAGCTGGGAGGACGACGCCTTCGTCCATGACAAGGCTTCAGGCCAGTTCTATGACCCGGCCAAGCTGCACGTGCTCAATCACCGCGGCAAGCATTTCGCCGTGCGCGGCCCGCTCAGCGCACCGCGCACGCCGCAGGGACGGCCGATCCTGGTGCAGGCGGGCGCTGCCGAGCAGGGGCAGGAGATCGCCGCCGCCAACGCCGATGTCGTCTACGCCGCCCAGGTCGATCTCGCCGGTGCCAAGGCCTATTACGCCGGGCTGAAGGCCCGCATGGCCAAGTACGGCCGCGCGCCGGAGCTGCTGAAGGTGATGCCCGCCGTCACCACCATCGTCGGCCGCACGCGGGCGGAGGCGCAGGCGAAGTTCGACCAGTTGCAGGAGCTGATCGATCCGATGGTGGGCCTTGCCAGCCTGTTCCGCTCGTTCGGCGATCTGTCCGGCTATCCGCTGGACGGGCCGGTGCCGGAACCGGTCGATGCCCCCGTGCGCAGCATCGCCTACAACATGTGGCACCTCGCCCAGCGGGAGAACATGACCATCCGCCAGTTCTACCAGAAGAAGTCGGCCAGCAGCGGCGGCCTGCTGCTGATGGGCACGGCCGAGGACGTCGCCGATGTCATGGAGGAATGGATCGCCGAGGAGGCCGCCGACGGCTTCAACCTCACGCCCACCCACCTGCCCCACGGCATCAACGATTTCGTCGATCTGGTGGTGCCGGAACTGCGTCGGCGCGGCTCGTTTCGAACCGAATACGAGGGCACCACCTTGCGGGAAAACCTTGGCCTACCGCCGAACACCAACCCCCACGCCGCCGCCGCACCGTAACCGCCACCGGTCGCATCGGGGCGGCCGTGATCCGCGGACCGTCGACGATCTAGCCGCTGGCTAAGAAACGTCAGTTCCGATCAAAGGCTGCCCTCGACAAGGGGCCGGCGCCACGGCCGGACACTTCGAGGGCGTCGCGCCGCAACTGATGCAGGGCGCGTGTCAGGGCCCTGAAAACCCGAGCCTACGCGACGCCAAGGTCGCCCCCATGGTGGGTAAGCTACTTCCATGGGGGATGGTCCATTGCTCCACACAGCTCACGGCACGTCCCAGCCACGGAGGATCGCCATGACCTCCGATTGTAGGTTGCGGAGATGCCGCAGCATCGAACGGCGGGCCACCTTGGCGTCTCCGGAAGCGAAAGCCGCCAGGATGGCGAGATGCTCTTCACCGTCGGCCTTAACGCGCCGGATCGGGCTGGATATCTCGAACAGCCGCGTGTTGATCCGCACCTGGCGGATGTGCTTAGCCAGCATTTCATTACCAGACGCGTCGGCGAACATGAGGTGTAGTTGGTCATCGGCTTTCCAGTGGTCGGCTGCCTGTTCCGCCGCGGTGGCGAGCCGTTCGATCTGGGCACCCAAGGCTGCGAGCCGGGCCGGCTCGATCCGGCCGACCGCAAGACCGATCGCCTCGCATTCAAGCATCTCGCGCAGCTTCATGCATTGAAAGAACTCGGTGGCAGTGACCTTGCGGACGGTGAAGGATCTGGTTCCCTCCCGGACCAGCAACCCCTCGGCCGCCAGTCGGACCAGCGCCTCGCGCATCGGCGTTCGTGAGATTTCCAGTTCCTCCGCCAACCGACCCTCAATGACGGAGGTGCCGCCCGGTAGTTGGCGCAACAGGATCATCTTGGCGAGCTTTTGGTAAGCCAGCTCGGAGAGGTTAATGTCCGGTGTTGTGTCGCCTGCCATGCGGCGCGTCAGTCCGCAAGCCCGGCGAGGCGAAGGGCATCCGCTAGCATGGCGACTTCCGCCTCGCCTAGTGGGCCGATCGGCGGACGCATCCGGTCCGACGGCCAGCGGCCCAGCAAGCGCATGCAGGTTTTCAGGCGTGCGGTCGCATGACCGCCCGGTGCCACCCCATAAACCGCCTTCGCCAAGGGATAGATCCGGTCGTGCAACTGCCGGGCGGCCACGAGGTCGCTCGCGCGCACGGCCCGGTCGAGGGCGACGATCACCTCCGGCATCAGCACGGCGAGACTGACCAGGCTGCCTTCGCTGCCGAGTACGAAACACGACAACAGATGTTCGTCGCCCGACGCCATGACCGCCACATGGGGAGCGACCCGCTTGACCAGCCGCCGGTTCGCCTCATAGGCACTGGTCTCCCAACTGCCCTCCTTGATGGCCACGACGGAGGCGATCTCGACCAGCCGCTCCAGCACGGCGGGAGGATAGGCCAGGCTGCCGGTGTGGACGCCCGCCTGGTACAGCATCAAGGGGATATCGGTCGCCTCGGCGATCGCCTGATGATGGGCGACGGCCATGTCGTCATCAAGGGAGAGCGCCCAGGAAAACGGCGGAAACACCAGGACCGCGTCGGCTCCGGCGGCCTGCGCATCCATCGCGTGTCGCGCGGCCTCGCGGCTCTCCTCCGCATTGACACCGGCGACAATGATCGACTTGTCGCCGATCGCCTCGGCGGCGATCTCGACGACCCGCCGCTTTTCCTCTCGCGACAGGGTGAAGTTCTCGCCGGCATGGCCGTTACACAACACACCGACGATACCGTCGACCGCGGCCATGTCACGAAAGTGCCGGTACAGCAAAGCGTCGTCGAGGGAGCCGTTGGCGAGCAGAGGGGTCAGCGTCGCCGCATAGACGCCATCGAATGGGGCGGTTGTCCGATCCGGGATCATGCAACCGAACCCGATCTGACTGGTGCACCGCCGGTCACGAGACGCGCTGGATCGAACAACGGCATCGAAGTCGCCTTACCAAGGATCAGTTCGGCTAGCAGTTCGCCCATATAGGGGCCACTGGTATAGCCGGAATGGACGCAGCCGATGACATAGGCATCGGGCACGCCCGGGACCGCGCCGATCATCGGCAGCGCGTCGGAGGTTTCGGATTCCAGACCGAGCCAGATACGGGCGATACGCGCCTGAGCCAGTGCCGGGATCGTGTAGCGAGCGAGCCGCATATTGCCCATCAGATTGTCGGGGATCGCTTCGACGCCGCCCCGCACGGTATCGCCGATCCCCTGCCATCCGCCGCCAATTAGGACCGTCCCATTCTCGAATTGCTTCAGCGACAGCAGGCCGCTCGCGACACCCAGAACCGTACGCATCACCGGCCGAACGCGTTCTGTGACAATCAGCTGGTTTATCAGACATTTGACAGGGATTGTCACGTCGATCCAGCCGAGCATCTGTTCAAGCCAGACGCCGCCAGCCAGTACCAGGCGTCGTGCGCGGATAACCTCGCCGGTTGCGGTGCGGATCGTGAAACCGCCTCCGGTCCGATCGATGGCAGCTCGATCGACGCCGACAACCGCCGTGGCCTCTCGGATCTCGGCGCCCGCAGCGACCAACGCCGCTCGATAGGCGCGGCCGGTAAGGTAGGCACTGGCATAGCCATCGATCTCGCTATACGCAGCCAGGATGACCCGCTCGTTGAGGCCGGGCTCGACCGCGCGGGCGCGCGCCGGAGAGATCACCTCGATCGGGGCCCCCTGTTCTCGGCGGCTCTTCGCCCGTTGCTCGACCATCTCGGCCTCGGCCGGGGTGAAGGCGACGGACATGCCTTCCACCGCCCGGCCTCCCACATCGGCGCCCAGCCAAATAGGGGCATCGATCCATCTTTGGCGTCCGGCCATCGCGTAGGGGATGAGGGCCGCGCGGGTCATATGCAGGGTCAACGTGCCGGCATTGACGCCGGACGCCTCGCGGCAGATGGCGCCACGATCGATGATGACGGTCCGCATGCCGGCACGGGCGAGATGCAGCGCCGTACTCGCCCCCATGACACCGGCGCCGATCACCGCCGTATCGAAAGACAAGCCGGTCATCTACAGCGGTGCTGGACCGGGTATCGGGATATCCGCATAATCGTATGTACCGGTCAGAAGGTCGATCGGGATGGGGCGCAGCGGGGGACGGCCGGTGAATTGCCCGGCGCTTTCACGATCGCCAACCCGCAGCGCCATCAACGCGCCGGCGGTATCGCCGCACATCCTGCCCTGGCACGGCCCCATGCCGCAGCGGGTCCAGGCTTTCAGCTGATCGACCGTGGCGGCGCCCTCGTCGATCGCGGCATCGAGTTCGGCGCGAGTCACGTCCTCGCAGCGACAGATGATCGTCTCCGGCGCGATCGCCGCTGCCTGACCGAGATGTGCCGCCATCAACCCGCTCATCGCCCGGCCGAACCGCTCGTTCCTGGCACGGGATCGCTCGATCGGTGTCACTAGCCGGTCGAAGGTCGCAGGATCGATACGGCCTCGGTCCCGCGCCGCCGCGAGACCGGTCATGCGGCCCTGTTGGAAGGCAGCGGCGGCACCGAGGATGCCGCCGCTGTCGCCCGCCACATAAAGTCCCCCGACCGACGTCCGGCCCGTCCGGTCCCGCTCGGCGATCCATCCGCCAAGCGAATGTTCGAAACGATGCCGAGCACGGAAGATTCGGCTGATCTCGGTTCCCGGCACCAAGCCGTGGCCGACCGCGACGCAATCGATGGATAGCTCACGTTCCAGGACACCGGAAATCGGTCGGCGAGCCGCATCCACGGGACCAATCGTGGCAGCAAGCCCGCCGGCGGATCGCCGAACTCCGATAATTGCGTGCCGGAAGAGAACCGGTACGCCTCGGCGCTTGAGCAGTGTCACCCAGCCCACGCCGCGTGCCAGCAGATCCGGCCGCGACGCGAGGGCCGGCAATGTGCTCATCCAATCCACCGGACTGGCGAGGTCAACCACCGCGGCGACCCGTCCACCAGCCTTGAGGATGCCCGCGGCCACGGCGAGCAGCAAAGGGCCGCAACCCGCCACTAAGGTCGTTCGGCCAGGCAGCATCTGTTGCGACTTCAAGAGAGCGGTAGCGGCGGCGAGGCCGATGACACCGGGTTCCGTCCAGCCGGGAAACGGGATCACCCGCTCGGTGGCGCCGGTCGCCGCGATCAGGGCAGGTGCCGTCCAATGGGTCGGTCCGTCCTCACCGACCGCGTCGACCCGGAAGGTCTGGGACACCGACCAGACAAGTTTCCCAAAAGCCGTGCGAACAGGGCTCCGAGCGAGCAACTCGCGCTGTGCATCGCCGATCGCCGCATCGGGGCCAGGGCTACCTCGTCGCGCGAAACCCGGCGGCATCGGACGATAGACCTGGCCGCCGGCGGCGTAATTCTCGTCGATCAACACGACGTCGAGCCCGTGCTCGGCCGCCATGGTCGCGGCACCCACACCAGCCGGTCCGGCGCCAATCACCAGAAGGTCCGCAGCATTGGTCATAAGCGCGGCATCCGTCATGATTCCAGTCCGGCGATCGTGCCTGATCGAGCCTGAAGTCCGTCGCGCAGGGTCACTTGACAGGAGGGCTGACGCCGACCTTCGATCCAGACGACGCATTCCTGGCAGATGCCCATTAGGCAGAACATGCCCCGCGGCGTGCCGCTACGCGGCGCTTTCCGCAAGTCCGTGATCCCGGAGACGAACAACGCTGTCGCCAAACTTTCGCCGGGATAGCCGCGCAGCGGAACGCCGTCGAATGTGAAGTCGACGAGCGCCCCACGCTCCACCGCGTCATCGATGCGGCCATTTCCGATCGTCTTCATATTTGCAACACACTGGTGATCCGACACGAACCGTATACGAATGGTATACTGTTTGCTTGTCAAGCAGTGCACTTTGGATCTGAGGGGAAACATGAAAGCTTTCACCACGGGCCTCGCGGCGCTTGCCGTCGGTATGGCCATCTGCATCGGCGGCGCGGCATCGGCCCGTTCCTTCGACGATATTCTGTCCAGCAAGAAGCTGGTGGTCGGCGTTAACCCGACCCTGCCGCCCTTGGCCAAGTTTAACGATCAGAACCAGATTGAAGGCTTCGACGTCGATGTCGCGAAGAAATTCGCCGACATGCTGGGGGTCTCGCTCGAAGTCGTCCAGGTTGGTTCGCCTGACCGGGTGCCCTTCGTAGCATCTGGCAAGGTCGATATCGTGATGGGCGGCCTGACCCGCACGCCGGACCGCGCCAAGGTGATCGACTTCACCGTGCCGCTGCACACCGAGGCGCTGGGCGTGCTGACCACCGAGGCGAAGCCTTTCAAATCCTGGAAGGAACTCAACAACCCGGACGTCAAGCTGGTCGAGGTGCGTGGCACCACGTCGGTCGACTTCATCAAAAAGAACTTGCCCAAAGCCCAGATCATTCTGCTCGATAATTACCCGGACGTGATCCGCGCGCTGGCCCAAGGCCGGGGTGACGCGGTGGTTGACGTCATCGACTATCTCGGCATGTTCATGAAGGCCGAAACGGTGAAGTGGAAGATCCTGAACGACGTCAATGCGGGGGTCGATTACGACGGCATCGGCGTCGCCAGAGGGAACGAGGCCCTGCTCCGCTGGCTGAACGTGGCGTTGTTCCAGTTGCAGAGCGACGGCGTCATCGACGACATCTACAAGAAATGGTTTGGCCTCGAGATGGTCTATCCGATCAAGCCGTCGCCGTATTTCTAGCGTTTTTCCTCAAAGGATGCGGGGGAGCGGCACTAGGCCGATCCCTCTCTACCTGTACGGGCGATCGCATGAACTACACGCTCCATTACGGCCAGGTAATCGGCTATTTGCCCGATCTGCTGATCGGTGCCGCGATCAGCCTGGAGATCGCCTTTCTGGCGTTTTCCGGCGGGATGGTGATCGGCCTGGTAGGTGCGCTGGCACGGACCCATGGCGGGCGGTTTTTGTCCGCCATGGCGAAGGCCTATGTGATTTTCTTCACCAACACACCGCAATTGGCGCAGATCTATTTCATCTTCTTCGGATTGCCCGATCTGGGGATCTTGCTGTCGCCGTTTCAGGCGGTGCTCCTGGGCATGACGCTGAATGCGGGGGCTTATCTTACCGAGATCCAGCGGGCCGGCCTCGCCTCGGTCCGTCGGAGTGAGCTTGAAGCCGCCCAAACCCTGGGCATGAGCCGGTTGCAACAGGTTCGCTATGTGATCCTGCCGCATATCATCCGGATGCTGTTCCCGCCGCTGTCCAACCAGTACATCATGGTGACGCTGGGAACCTCGATGGCGTCGGTCTTCGGTGTTGAGGAGTTGACCGGCCGCGCCCTGAACGTCAATTCGACGACCTTCCGGTCGATCGAGATTTTCTCGCTAACCGCAGCCATCTACGTTGGCATGACACTACTGGCGAGCCTCAGCCTGACAGTCGCCGGACACCACCTGTTCCGTGCCCGGATGAAGACGACGTAATGCTCGATCGGATCCTGAGCGAGCTGCCGCGCTTCTTCGGTCCCTACAACCTGATCTTTCTAGGCGAGGCGCTGTTGTCGACGCTGGCGCTGTCGGCTGCCGGCTGTCTCGTCGGTTGCCTCGTTGGTTTTCCGATCGCCTTGCTACGGCGCACACGGGGTTGGGCCACGCTGCCTTTGCGCGCCATCGCCACGGGCTTTGTCGAGCTGTTCCGGCGGGTACCGTTTCTGGTGACCCTGCTGACCATATTCTTCGTCAGCCAAGCGGTCGGGCTCAGCCTGTCGACTTTTTCGGTCGGGTTGGTCAGCGTCTGTCTGATCGCCAGCGCCTTCATCTCCGAGATCGTGCGCGGCGGCCTGGCATCGGTCCATGCCAACCAAACCGATGCTGCCAGGGTGTTGAATCTCTCAAGCCGGCAGACGCTGGTTCATGTTGTGCTGCCGCAGGCTTGGAAGGTCATCATACCCCCGATCTTCGGCTTTTTCGTCCTGTTCATCAAGGACACGGCGCTGGCCTCGCAGGTCGGTGTCCTGGAACTCACCTACGCGAGCAAGGTTCTGAACAGCCGGGGATTTTCCGCCGTCCTAGTATTCGGAACGATCCTGCTTCTTTACTTCGCCCTGTCCTATCCGCTGTCGCGGCTGGGAGCCTTGTTGGAGATCAGACTTGCCGTTCGTCGCTCTCAGCGGGATTAAGGCTGCCTACGGCGCCCAGCCGATCCTGACCGGTGTCGACCTGTCGATCGAACGCGGCGAGGTGGTCAGCCTCATCGGCCCGTCCGGCTCCGGCAAAAGCACGCTGCTGCGGGTAATCGTGGGCCTGCTGCGTCCAAGCGCCGGCACCGTGGCGGTCGCCGGCATGCCGATCGACTATGCCAGCAAGCGCGATATCCAGGCGGTGCGCGACCGCGCCGCGATCGTGTTCCAGCAATACAATCTGTTCCAGAACATGACCGTGCTGCGCAACACGACCATCGCACCGATCAAGGTGAAACGCCGGGCGGCCGGCGAAGTCGAGGCGGAGGCCCGCGCGATCCTGGCCAAGGTCGGCCTTGGTGCCAAGCTCGACGCCTATCCGGACGAGTTATCAGGCGGTCAGCAGCAACGCGTCGCGATCGCCCGTGCGCTCGTTCTGAAACCCGAAATCCTGCTGCTCGATGAAGTGACATCGGCGCTCGACCCTGAATTGGTGGCGGATGTGCTGGACACGATCCGTCTGCTGGCGACCGAAGGCATGACTATGATCATTGTCTCTCATGAGATGGCCTTTGTACGCGAAGTGTCGTCCAAAGTCGTCTTCATGGCCGAAGGTCGCGTCGTCGAAGTCGGTTCGCCCGAAACGGTGTTCGACGCACCCCAGGAGGCGCGCACCCGCGACTTCGTCAGCAAGATCCTAAGACATCGATGAGGGGCTCCGCCAACTCGGATTTCTCGGTACATCCGGCGGTGCGATCTTTGCTAAACCTCAACTGATACGAGCCGCGTCACTGCCTGCTTAAAGCGCCCTTTGGCCCGATGGGGATCTGACTCGATATGGCGCGCTTCAACCAAAGCTCTCCTGTCTCAGAAGGATGACAATCCATGGCTATGGCCTTCGGACAAGCTCCCCCGCCAACGGGAATCACGGTGTGTGAGGCAACGCCCCATATCGGTACCGGATGTTGGTAGGGTTCCGTTCGGTGCTTAATCACAGCCAGCCACCGCGTCGGCCATTGATCCTGCCGGTCCACCCAACGCTGGGCGTGGCCGACGCCGTGACCCGAGGGCCGAGTTGGCATTAGTTACGGAGTGACCGAACGCGGGATTTGGTCAGAATCCTGTCGCATAAAATCGGTGAGACGCGCCGAAGCAACTTGCCGAATGACACGCTGCCGACTTGCTTATCCAGCAATACCTGAGGTGCTGTTTGGCGGTTAACTGCCTCTGTCCCGGCTTCAACGTGACGGGGCTCGGGCGCCAGTCTCGCAGTCAGGCTTGGATACGGTTCCGAAAGCGCATTCGGCAATGCCTTCAGGCGTGTTCTCGGAAGGCCCCGAAGCGGTACTGGTCAAAATACTCGGCTTCTCCACACGGGAGAAACGTCAGGTTCGATCAAAGGCTGCCCAAACCGCCTCGGCTGTATGACCCTGACGCGCCACGGGACGAAAGAGCCGAATTTCGATAGGAATCGCGAGGTCCGGGTTGCCCGCTTCAACCAGCAGCCCGGCCGAAATGTCCTCTTCGGCCAGCGTTCGAGGCAGCCATGCCACGCCGTCTCCGGCGCGGGCCATCGACAGCAGCGTGGCGGCGAGGTGCGACGTGAAGATCGTTTCGAGCGCAAAGGCCCGGTCCGCCGCTCCCCACCGCGCTGCGATGATCCGGCCCAACCCCGATTGCGCGCTGTAGGCAAGGTATTTCACGGGCTCGCCGCCATGCAGCCGCCAGCGCGGACCCCCGTTCCGGCCAGGCGCGCTGAGCGGCACCAGAGTATCGGCGCCGACCACGATGCTCTTGAACTGGCCGGTCTCGAACCGGCTGCTCATGTCCTGGTGATAGTGACAAAGCAGAAGCTGCGCGTCTCCCCGCAGCATCATCTGCTCGCACGCCTGCAGGCTGTCGGAGATCAGGTTGAGATTGCCGAGCGCCAGAATCCGTTCGTTGCCGCGAACCCATTTCGGGAAAAACGTGAAGGAAAGCGCGTGCGTCGCCGCGATCGACAAGAGGCCGGCGCCACGGCCGGAAACTTCGAGGGCGTCGCGCCGCAACTGATGCAGGGCGCGTGTCAGGACCTCCGCCTGAGTGTGAAAATGCTCTCCTGCCGGGGTTAGTGCGACATTGTGCGTCGTGCGGATAAACAAGGCCGCGCCGATCCACGCCTCAAGCGCGCGAATTCTGCGGCTGAAAGCCGGTTGGGTGACGTGGCGTGCCTCGGCCGCCCTGGAAAAATTCAGGGTTTCCGCGAGCGCCAGATAGTCCTCAAGCCAGATCAGCTCCATTGGTGATGTCGAATCCACATAACCAATTCCGGGATTAGCATTGGCGTTCGCCAGAATCCAGTTCTAACGATCTCCTCTAGCGACGCCTTCGATCAGCGGCAGGCCGTGGAGGTCGTGCGGCACCATCAGTCAGCATGCGAGACCTGCACGGAAGGAAAATTCCATGCGTATCGTCGATGTCGTCGAGATCACCAAGCCCATCGCGTCGCCGGTCCGGAACGCCTATATCGACTTCTCGAAGATGACGGCGAGCCTCGTCGCCGTGGTGACGGATGTCGTGCGTGACGGTCGTCGGGTCGTCGGATACGGCTTCAATTCGAACGGACGCTATGGCCAGGGCGGCCTGATCCGGGAGCGCTTCCGCGACCGCATCCTCGAGGCCGAGGCCAAGAGCCTGCTCGACGACGAAGGCGACAATCTCGATCCTCGGCACATCTGGGCGGCGATGATGTCGAATGAAAAGCCCGGCGGCCACGGTGAACGCTCCGTGGCGGTGGGTACACTGGACATGGCCATCTGGGACGCGGTCGCGAAGATCGCCGGAAAACCATTGTTCCGCCTTCTCGCCGAGAAAAAGCGCCTGGAGGCTAACCCTCGCGTCTTCGTCTATGCCGCGGGTGGGTACTATTATCCGGGCAAGGACAATTCGGCGCTCCAGGCGGAGATGCGCGGCTATCTCGGTCGCGGCTACACCGTGGTCAAGATGAAGATCGGAGGCGCCTCCATCGACGAGGACCGCGGACGGATCGAGGCCGTATTGAAGGAGATCGGATCGGAAGCGCGGCTTGCCGTCGATGCGAACGGACGCTTCGATCTGGAGACCGGCATCGCCTATGCGAAGATGCTGCGCGACTATCCGCTGTTCTGGTACGAGGAAGCCGGCGATCCGCTGGACTACGCCCTTCAAGCGGCTCTGTCGGAATTCTATCCGGGGTCGATGGCGACGGGCGAGAATCTCTTTTCGCACCAGGACGCGCGCAACCTGCTCCGCTATGGCGGCATGCGGCCGGATCGCGACTGGCTGCAGTTCGATTGCGCCCTGTCATACGGGCTCGTCGAATATCTGCGGACGCTTGACGTGTTGGCTCAGCATGGCTGGTCGCCGTCGCGCTGCATTCCCCATGGCGGGCACCAGATGTCGCTGAACATCGCGGCGGGCCTTGGCCTGGGCGGCAACGAGAGCTACCCCGACCTCTTCCAGCCCTATGGCGGCTTCCCTGACTCCGTTCGCGTCGAAGATGGTCATATCGTCATGCCGGACCTGCCGGGCATCGGCTTCGAGGGTAAATCCGACCTGATCAAGGTCATGCGCGACCTGGCTGAATAGGTCTAAGCTCGGAAGAAACGATGCGACGCAGCTTCCTGGGATGGCACGCTGAGTTCCCGCACCCGGCGTGCCATTTCGACGATCAATCAAGAGGGTGGGCATATGTCATGGGCCAGGCGGCACACCAGTACCTGATCTTCGAAACCGTGAGCGGCTTCTGCGGCATCGCGTGGAACGATGTCGGCATCGCACGCTTCCAGCTGCCGGCACGTGGCGCCGAAGCGGCCGAACGGACTCTTCTCCGTCGGCTGCCGGGCGCCAAGCCCGGCACGCCCAAGCAGGACGTGCTTGAAGCAATCGAGGCCGTGAAGCGCTACTTCCAAGGCGAGGAGGTCGATTTCTCCGACATTCGCCTCGACCTAGATGAGCAGGACGCGTTCTTCAAGCAGATCTATGCCGCCGCGCGGCACGTCGGTTGGGGCCATACAACCACATACGGCACCTTGGCGAAGGAACTCGGCGCCGGCCCCGAAGCGGCGCGTGATGTTGGCCAGGCCATGGCCAAAAATCCGGTGCCGCTGATCATCCCGTGCCATCGGGTATTGGCCGCTGGCGGCAAGGTCGGTGGCTTTTCGGCGCCGGGCGGCTCGGCCGCGAAAATCCGCATGCTGGAACTGGAAGGCGTGCATGTCGGGCCGCCGCCGCCGGCACAGCAATCGCTTGGGCTGTAGTCCCGGCCGCCTATTCGAATTGCCCGAAGATGCCGTTCAAGTCGCGGCCCGACATGCCGCCGGCCAGCGCACTGAACGAACCTTCCTTGATGGCTTTCGCCGACGCCACGGTCGCCGCCCAGGCAACCCTAGCCAGCGCGCCTCCGACGCTCAAACGCCGCACGCCGAGATCGGCCATCTCGGCGACGGTGGTCGCCGGATCCATGATCAGGACGTTCAGCGGTTTCGGTGCCACGGCGCGCACCATGGCCGCGATCGCGTCTTTTCCGGCCACGCCGGGCGCATAGAGACAATCCGCGCCGGCCTCCGCGAATGCCACCAGCTTGTCGATGGCAGGCGTGAGTGCGCTCGGATCGATGAGCAGTCCCTCGGTCCGCGCCACCAGAATGACGTCTTCGCCCGACTGGTCGATCGCCGCTCGCGCCGCGCGGACCCGCTCCACGGCCATCGACTTGCCGTAGAGGCCGGACTCCTCGAGGTTCCGATCCTCGATCGAGAAGCCCGCGATCCCCGTGCCGATGGCGAGCCGGACGCTGGCCGCGACGCCTTCCGGGTCGGCCGCGAAACCGGACTCGAAGTCCGCGTTGATCGGCAGATCGACGGCGCTGCTCAATGCGGCCAGATGTGCCAGGACATCATCGCGCGTCACGGCATAGTCGGGTCGTCCGGTGGTCCAGGCATAGCCGCTGCTGGTCGAGGCCAGTGCTGCGAACCCGAGATGCTGGAACATGCGGGCACTGCCCACGTCCCAGGGATTTGGCAGCACGAAACACCCCTCTTGGTGCAGCGCGCGAAAGCTGAGGCGTTTTTCGGCGAGGGATAGGGTCATCTGGAATCTCCTTTCAGGTCGGCGAGTTGAGTCGAAGGCTGTGTCACTCTCTGGTGCCAGGGGACATTCGTCTTTTCGGCAACGGATCGCGGCCTGCCGTTATGGCCTCTCTCGTGACGATGGTCCGCCGGCGCCCCGCGCTCAATCCAAACAATTTCTTCGCATGGTTGAGTTGCGGCGAGTTTGAATCCTGACAATTCTCTGATCACCAAATGCCAGGGGCGGTGCGGGGCAGGCTGTGCCAAAACCCCGCCGCAATCCCCTTACCAGTATCGGATAAGCGGATGTCCGGAAGTCGGTCGAGGGTGGGTTAGCGGACATAGGACAGTGGCCGGGGGTGGACCTCAGCTAATTCGTGTGGCCGCTACCGATGATCGATAGCGCAAAGCGTCGAGAACGATCGCGAACGCGGGGGTCATCTGGCGGCGGCTAGGGTAATAAAGGTGGTAGCCCGAGAAAGGCGGCAGCCAGTCACCAAGCACCTCGACCAGCCGCCCGGTTTTCAAGTGCGGTTCAGCTAGCCCACGCGGCAGATAGGCGATCCCGAAACCATCTAAGGCAGCGACCAGCATGGGCGGGCTGCTGTTGAACATGGCCTGTCCCTGGACGCGCACCCGAAACTCTCGCCCCTCCTTCTCGAACTCCCAGGCGTAAACGCCGCTCTGGGTTTTCAGACGGAGTTGGATGCAGTTGTGCTGAGTGAGGTCCGCAGGGACGAGCGGCGCGGGATGTTCGAGAAAATAAGTCGGCGCCGCCACGACCACCATGCGTTCGTCAGGCCCGATCGGCACGGCGATCATATCCTTGTCGATGACGCCCCCCAGGCGAATGCCGCCATCGAAGCGTTCGGCGACGATGTCGGTCAGGGCATAGTCAGTGATGAACTCGATGTTGATGTCGGGATAGGCCGCGAGCACCGGGCGAAGTCGAGGCCAAACGGTCCAGTAAAGGGTGTAGTCGTCAAGGGTAAGGCGCACATCGCCTGCGGGCTTGTCCCGTAGCTCGGCCAGCGCGCGAAGCTCGGCTTCGATCTCGTCAATCCGAGGCTCCAGAGTCAGCAGCAGACGTTCGCCCGCCGCCGTTGGCGTGACGCTGCGGGTGGTGCGGGCCAGCAGGCGCACGCCCAATCGCTCCTCCAAGAGCCGCATCATATGGCTGAGAGCTGACGGCGAGACGCCCAGCCCGGCCGCCGCACGGGTGAAGCTGCGTTCGCGGGCTACAACCGCGAACGCAGCGAGATCGTTCAGGTTCGTCCTGGTCATTCATGAATTTAGCTCACAAGCGCACTGGCTTTCCAGCGTCTAATCTTTGCAGTGCGCCGGGGTTAAATTCCTCAGGTAGCCACCGGAGGAAAAGCCATGCATCTCAGGCGCGCCGGATCGCAGCCGTCCCAGATCGGCCCTGAAGCCTACTTCACTGGGAAGGTTCGCATTGATCCCCTGAACACGCCGCCCGAGCCCGCCCGGGCCCTGACCGCTTACGTCACCTTCGAGCCGGGCGAACGCTCGGCCTGGCACACCCATCCGCTCGGCCAGACCCTGATCGTCACGGCCGGCTACGGCTGGACCCAATGCGAAGGCGAACCGATCGTCGAGATCAGGGTGGGCGACGTGATCTGGTGTCCCCCGGGCCACAGGCACTGGCACGGCGCCACGGCGACCACCGCCATGACCCATCTCGCCGTCACCGAGGCCCTCGACGGAAAGGCTGTCGAGTGGATGGAGAAGGTGACCGAGGAACAATACCTCGCTCTCCAACTACAGGATTAGGTTATGAACCCGACCTACGATTTCACGGGCCAAGTGGCCCTCGTGACCGGCGCCGCCTCGGGCATGGGCGCGGTCACCGCCAAGGCTTTCGCCGACGCAGGTGCGGCAGTTGTCCTCGTCGATCAGGACCAGGAGAAACTCGACTCCGTAGCTGACGGCCTGATCGCCACCGGCGCGAAAGTGCTGTCGCTGGCTGGCGATGTCTCGGACGAAGCGTTCGCCAAGTCCGCGGTCGAGCGCGCAGTCGCTGAGTTCGGCCGCTTGGACATGGCGTACAACAACGCCGGCATCCTCGGCCCGATGTGTCCGATGAATGATGAGACGGGTGAGGGCTACGACCAGGTGCAGGCGGTAAATCTGCGCGGCGTCTGGACCTTCATGAAGCACGAGCTTCTGCAGATGCAGAAGCAGGGTTCGGGCTCAATCGTGAACTGCTCGTCCCTCGGGGGCCTCGTCGGTCTGCCGGGCCGCGCCGCCTACCACGCCAGTAAGCACGGTGTGATCGGCCTAACGAAGTGCGCGGCCATGGACAACGCCGCGCGCGGCATCCGCGTAAATGCCATCTGTCCCGGCTGCATCGACACACCCATGGGCGACGGCATCGACCCCGCCGCGATGAAAGAGTTCCTGAAGGAACAGCCAATCGGCCGGATGGGTCGCCCCGAGGAAATCGCTGCGGCGGTGCTCTGGTTATGCAGCCCCGGCGCGAGTTTCATCCTCGGCGTCGCGCTGCCCGTGGACGGCGGCTTCGTCACCCACTGAACGCTTGTCCCCGCCCCCCACCACTGCCGGACCTCGCCATGACCACCGAACCCACCAATGCCCGCAAATCCTTTGGCGACATCGCGCCGAACCTCGCCGAGATCACCGACAAGGTGCTCTTCGGCCAGGTTTGGGAGGACCCTACGCTGTCGCCGCGCGACCGCAGCCTCGTCACCATCGTCAACCTGGCGGCGCTCTACCGTCAGAACGAGTTGCCATTCCACCTGGGCAAAGGGCTGGATAACGGCCTCTCGAAAGAGGAGGTTATCGCTGCAATCACTCAAACCGCCTTCTATGCGGGCTGGCCGACCGCGATGACCGCGATCCAGATCGCCCGCAAGGTTTTCGATGAGCGGAAAGACTGAAGCCGGTCAGATGATGCCACCACCGAACTGGCCTCAAGGGCTTCGCCAATCCGAGTAAATCACCTCAGAATCAAAGCGTTGAGGCGGGAGGAGATCGGCCGTGAGCTTCATCGACGGCGAGAGCCGAGATCAGGTCAGTCTGCTTCCAGCCTGTGTCGACGACCATGTTTCTCCGGGCGCCCTGGTCCGCGTCGTCGATGTCTTCGTCGCCAGCTTGGATTTGACCAAAATGGGGTTCGCTCGCGCCGCCGCGGGGCGGCCCGGCCACCACCCGGGGGAGCTGCGTCCGCTCAGGGATTTCGACCTGACGGGCCTCCTTATGCTTTCTGTGCCTGATCGACGCTAGCCTATGGTTGTCTCCCATCATCGTCACCGGTTGCCAGCACGGCCCCCCTCAATTTGTCGGAATTCCCACATGGGCTCGTTGATTTGCATTTGTCTTTTGTAGACGGTCTGTCTATATATTATTGGTCTGATGTAAGGGAAGGCTGGACAAGCGCTCGATGGTTAAGGGCAAGCCAGCCGTTTAGGATGATCTCGCACCAGAACGATTGCAATTGGCTGGCTGGAGTCTGTTGGGTTGGCTGGGAAGGGGTGGTGCTTCGTGCGAAACTCGAAAGGCGGGTCGATCCACGGAGCGCCCTTTTTTGCTGGGATATAGACGATCGGTCTATTTAATTAGATCCACGCCAAAGTGGCCGAATAGGGGGAAACCGACGCCATGAATAAGCTTCTGACACCGGACACCATACCGACCATTCGCAACGTGATTGGCGGGACTCACGTCGTGGCCCACGGCGGGCGTACGCAAGACGTGTACAATCCCGCGCGGGGTACGGTGACCGGGCGTGTCTGCCTGTCGTCGACCGTCGATGTGGATGCGGCGGTCACGGCCGCGAAACAGGCATTTCCAGTCTGGGCCGATATCCCACCAATCCGCCGGGCTCGGCATATGAACAAACTGCTGGCGCTGTTCAACACGCGCAAGGATGATCTTGCCCGCGCCATTACCGCGGAACACGGCAAGGTCTTTTCCGACGCCCAGGGCGAAGTGGATCGTGCCATCGATGTTATCGAGTTCGCCTGCGGCATTCCCCAGTTACTCAAGGGAGACTTCACAGACCAGGTCTCGACCGGCATAGACAATTGGACTTTCCGGCAACCCCTTGGTGTCGTCGCCGGCATTACGCCTTTCAATTTCCCCGTGATGGTCCCTGCCTGGATGTATCCGATAGCAATTGCCGCGGGGAACACTTTCATTCTGAAGCCGAGCCCGATCGATCCGACGCCCTCTCTCATGGTGGCCGATCTGTTCAAGGAAGCGGGCTTTCCGGATGGCGTCTTCAACGTCGTGCAGGGCGACAAGGAGGCGGTCGACGCGATCCTCGCCCACCCGGACATTCAAGCCGTGTCTTTTGTCGGTTCGACGCCCATCGCCAACCTTGTCTATGAGAAAGGGGCTCGGAGCGGCAAACGCGTGCAGGCGCTCGGTGGGGCAAAAAACCATCTGGTCGTCATGCCCGATGCGGATATCGAAAAGGCCGTCGACGCTCTGATCGGTGCCGCCTATGGCTCGGCAGGCGAGCGCTGCATGGCGATCTCGGTAGCGGTGCTGGTTGGCGACGCGGCGGACAAGCTCATGCCATCGCTGACCGAGCGTGCAAAGAGTCTGAAGATCGGTGATGGGCTCGCCGATCCGACGATCGAGATGGGCCCCATTGTCACGGAAATCGCGCGCCGCCGTATCATCGGCTATATCGACAAGGGGGTGGCCGAGGGGGCGACGCCGCTGGTTGACGGTCGTGGCTTCGCGGCGAACGGCCGGGAAGATGGCTATTTTCTCGGTGCCACGCTTTTCGATCACGTGACACCCGACATGACGATTTACCGGGAGGAAATTTTCGGACCGGTCTTGGCTTGCATCCGCGTGCCGCATTTCGAGGAGGCGTTGCGGCTCGTCAACGACCATGAATACGGCAACGGCGTCAGCCTGTTCACGAGGGATGGCAACACCGCGCGTGAGTTCGGCCGGCGCGCGCAAGTCGGGATGATCGGCGTCAATGTGCCAATTCCCGTGCCCATGGCCTGGCATGGTTTCGGCGGTTGGAAGAAAAGTCTCTTTGGCGGCACGCATGCTTATGGCGAGGAGGGCGTGCGATTTTACACGAAGCAAAAGTCGATCATGCAACGCTGGCCGGAGGGGATCGCGAAAGGGTCTGAATTTGCCATGCCGGTCGCTCGCTGAAGCTCCGATCACTGTCATTGGGGTTCTCATCGTGCAAGCAACAAACGAAACCGAAGCAAAACGCGGCCCTCTCTCCGACATTACCGTGCTGGATTTCTCCCGAGTGCTGGCAGGCCCCTATTGCACGATGATTCTCGCCGATCTGGGCGCGCGGGTCATCAAGGTCGAGAAGATCGGGACCGGCGACGATACCCGCGCTTTCGGCCCCTTCGTCGATGGCGAGTCCGCTTACTTCATGTGTTTCAACCGAGGCAAAGAGAGCATCGTTCTCGACATCAAGTCGCCACGTGACCGGAAATTGCTGGAGCGGTTGCTGGATGACGCGGATGTCGTGGTCGAAAACTTCCGACCCGGCGTGATGGATCGGCTGGGCTACGGCGCGGACCGCTTGGCGAAAACCCACCCGCATATCGTCTACGCTTCCATCTCGGGATTTGGTCATACCGGTCCGTTCAGTGACCTGCCGGGCTACGACATGGTCGTTCAGGCCATGGGTGGGGTGATGAGCCTTACGGGCTGGCCCGATGCGCCGCCCGCCCGGGTCGGCACGAGTCTCGGCGATTTGGGCGCGGCTCTTTTCGCCGCGGTCGGCATTGTCTCCGCGCTTTACAAGCGCACTCAAAATGCGCAGGGCGCCCGCGTCGATATCGGGATGCTCGATTGTCAAGCCGCGCTGATGGAGACGGCGCTCGCCCGGTTTGACGTCGAGGCGAAAGTGCCGACCCGCACGGGCGACAGTCATCCTTCGCTAGCGCCCTTCGAAAGCTTCTCGGCGAAGGACGCGCGGTTCATCATCGCCGCCGGAAACGATACGCTCTTCATGCTGATGGCGGACGCTCTTGGGGCGCCGGGGCTGGCACTCGATCCGCGCTTCATAACCAACGACCTCAGATGCAAGAATCGCCCGGAAATGGTCGCGGCCATCGAGGCGCTGACGAAAAAAGAATGCATCGACCATTGGATCGAGAAGCTCAACGCCGCGGGCGTCCCCTGCTCGCCGATCAATACCATCGACAAATTGATCGATCATCCGCAGTTGAAAGCGCGAAACATGATCATTCAGGTAAAAGGGGAAGGTCCGCGAACCGTCCGGACCGCGGGCAATCCGATCAAACTGACGGGCTATGCCGAAATTGATCCAAATCGGCCAATTCCCGCGCCAGGACTCAATCAACATCGCGAGGCGATCCTTGCCCAACTCATGGCTGGCTATGCCGAGTAGTCCAGGACGTCTCATTCAACCGGGACGCTTCACTAAAAAAGCGGAATTCCAGGACACGGGAAAAGGGGAGTGGCGGCCATGACGGGTAATCTCGCCAAAGTTCAAAAGGACGAAAGCCAAAAAGGCGTGCCGAACGTGGATCCAGCAGCTCGTCCAGCGAAACCTTACGAGCTCATCATTGTTGAACGCCGCGAGCGCGTCGGGCTTATCACGCTCAATCGCCCCAAAAGCCTGAACGCGCTCAACATCCAGCTTGGCTTGGAGATGCTCGCCGCATTACGGGCGTTCGATGCCGATGAGCAGGTTGGAGCCATCGTCATCGCCGGAAGCCCGCGGGCTTTCGCCGCCGGCGCGGACATCGCCGAAATGGCGGAGAAGACATTCGGATCATTTTACATGTCCGACTTTCTGGCCCCCTGGGACGATTTGAAATCGATCGCAAAGCCCATCATCGCCGCGGTCAGCGGATTCGCGCTCGGCGGGGGCTGTGAACTCGCATTGCTGTGCGATTTCATCATCGCGTCCGACGATGCCCAGTTCGGCCAGCCCGAAATCAAGCTTGGCATCCTCCCCGGCATGGGCGGTTCGCAGCGGCTGACGCGCGCTGTCGGAAAGGCTTTGGCCATGGATTTGATCCTGACCGGCCGAAGCATCGGGGCGATGGAAGCCAAGGCGGCGGGATTGGTCGCCCGCGTCGTACCGGGAACAGACCTGCTGCAGACCGCGCTCGAGGCCGCCCATACCATCGCCGGCTACAACGCACCCGCCGTCAAGATGGCCAAGGATGCGGTCAATCGCGCCTTTGAGGCGCCCCTGTCGGAAGGCTTGCGCCACGAGCGGCTCTTGTTCCAAGCCGCCTTTGCGACGGAAGGCCAAAAGGAAGGCATGCACGCGTTTGTCAACAAGCGCGCGCCGGTATTCCGCAACCGCTGAGTCTCGATGAGCGACGGTGAGTCTCGATGAGAGAAGGCCGGCGCGTCCGGCCCAAGGTGATGAATTAGTTCATGATTTCCCCATCCGAAGTGCAACGGCTCGACGGCGAATACGACTACATCGTCGTCGGCGCGGGCTCCGCCGGTTGCGTGCTCGCGAACCGGCTTTCGGCCAATCCCGCGAACCGTGTTCTGGTCCTCGAGGGCGGCGGCCGGGATAATTGGATATGGTTCCACATTCCTGTCGGGTATCTCTTCGCCATCGGCAATCCGCGTTCTGACTGGATGTTTGAAACGGAAAAGGAGCTAGGTCTGAACGGGCGTTCGCTCAAATATCCGCGCGGCAAGGTGATCGGCGGTTCTTCGGCGATCAATGCGATGATTTCGATGCGTGGCCAGGCCGAGGATTATGATCACTGGCGTCAACTTGGCTTGAGGGGCTGGGGCTGGAACGATGTTTTCCCAGTCTTCAAACGCCTGGATGACCACTTCATGGGGGAAAGCGATCATCATGGCGCCGGCGGCGAATGGCGTGTCGAGGAGCCGAGGTTAAGCTGGAAAGTGCTGGATGCCATCGGTGAGGCGGCCGTTCAGATGGGCGTGCCGAAATCATCGGATTTCAATACCGGCGACAATACCGGCGTCGGGTATTTCCACGTCAATCAGAAGCGCGGGTTCCGCTGGTCCGCTGCCCGCGGCTTTCTCAAGCCCGTACGGAAGCGCCCAAACCTTCGACTTGAGACGAACGTGCTTGTAGAGAAAATACTATTGGAAGGAACGCGTGCCGTCGGCGTGCGCTTCCGGCAGGGCGATCGGGTTATCGAAGCTCGGACGACGGGTGTGGTTATCCTCTCCGCCGGCTCGATCGGCTCCGTGCAACTCATGCAGCTTTCCGGGATTGGTCCGGGGGAATGGCTCGGCGAGCTCGGTATTCCGATAGTCCTCGATAAGCCGGGCATCGGCCGTAATCTTCAGGATCATCTCCAGCAGCGCGCGATCTATAAAGTACAGGGCGTCAAAACGCTAAACGAGACCTATCATTCACTCGCGGGCCGCGCGCTGATGGGCCTCGAATATGCACTGTTCCGGCGGGGACCGTTGACCATGGCCCCCTCGCAGCTTGGCATTTTCACGTGCTCCTCACCCAGCCACGAGCGCGCCAATATCCAGTTCCACGTCCAGCCGCTATCGCTCGATAAGTTCGGCGATCCGCTCCACCGTTTCCCCGGCGTGACAGTCAGCGCTTGCAACCTTCGGCCGACGTCGCGCGGGACTGTCCGCCTCCGATCGAGCGACTCCTCGGCCATGCCGATCATCGCGCCCAATTATCTGTCGACCGACGCGGATCGCGAAGTTGCCGTGGATGCGATCCGTGTCACGCGCCGGCTCATGCGGCAGGCGGCGCTTGAGCGCTATCGACCCGAGGAGCTTTTGCCAGGTCCTCTGGTCGGCGACGATGCGGAAGCCCTCGCCATAGCGGCGGGCGATATCGGGACCACGATCTTCCATCCCGTCGGCACGGCAAGAATGGGGCTTCCCTCCGACCCGTTGGCCGTCGTCGACGACCGTTTGCGTGTGATCGGGCTTGAAGGTCTTCGCGTCATCGACGCATCCGTAATGCCCACGATCACATCGGGCAACACCAACACGCCGACCATCATGATCGCCGACAAAGGCGCATCCATGGTGATCGAAGACCAAAAGATTTAGGCCATCGATATGGATACGGAACATCTGAAGACATTTGTCGAAGTCGTTCAGCAGGGAAGTTTCGCGGCCGCTGCCCGGAAATTCGACATCGACCCCTCCGTCGTGACGCGGGCAATCGCTTCCCTTGAAAGAGACCTGGGATTGCGGCTGCTGGAACGCACCACCCGCCAACTCGTGCTCACCGAAGCCGGCAAGCTCTACCACGAGAACGCCTGCAAGCTGCTGCGGGATCTGCAACAAGCCGCCGATGAGGCGCGCGACCTCGCCGGGCGCCCCGCGGGCATCGTCCGGGTGACGACTTCGGTAACCTATGGCTACGCCGTCATCCTGCCGTTGCTCCCCGCATTGCGCGAAGCCCACCCGGCCCTTGAAATCGACTTGCTGCTCTCGGACTCGATCGTCGACTTGCTTGCCGAGCGAGTCGATGTGGCCCTGCGCCTGCGCCAAGAGGCCGATACGTCCTTGATCGGGACTCGCCTCGCCAAGATTCGATATCATGTGTGTGCAAGCCCGGAATACTTGAAACGGCAGGCTGGGCCGGGGACGCCGGCCGACCTTGCCGAGCGCGATTGTCTTCGCTGTTCCTTGCGCGCCTACCACACGCAATGGAAGTTCCGCGACCCGGCGGGGGCTGTCCAAACCGTCAATGTCGGCGGTTGGCTGGTGGTATCGAATTCGCTTGGGCTGCACCGCGCTGCGTTGGATGGCCATGGTCCGGCGTTGCTCGCGGATTGGCTCGTGGCGGACGACCTCGCCGCGGGCCGATTGATCGACTTGTTTCCGGATCACGAGGCTACGCCCACGGATTTTGACAACGCCGTATGGCTGCTCCATACGTCGCGCTCCTACGTGCCCAAGCGGGTGAGGGCCTTTATCGAGTTTATCAAGCAACGAATGCGCGGCGCCGATCCCGGTCTCGGTGCGTCCGTGGTACACAGTACCTTGTCGAAAGATAGGGCCGCCGCGACATATCATTTGTTGCGCGATGCACGACAAGTGATGCATTCCCTCGTCTGAATCCGTCTCCGGCCATTCTTGCATTTCCTGCAATAGTCTCGTGAGAGAAGCGGTCTGTTACCGAAAAGACGGGCAAATATAGTGGCCGCTCCCCCATGAGGAGCGTAGCCATGAAGCGTCAAGCCCATTCCAAATCCCTTTCGCCCCGCAAGACGGAAACAGCCCGTTTCGACCGGGGCGCCGCGCCTCGGTTGATCGGGCGTCTGGTCCGTAACCTCCCGGCTTCCACCGCGGTTGTTGCCTTACTGGCGATCGGCGGTTTCAGCGGCGGGGGAGCCCTCGCAGGCGCGCCGAGGTTCACGCTATCGAGTCCGGACCTGGCGTCGGGCACCTTCGATAAGAAGTTTACCCTGAACGCCTTTGGCTGCACCGGATCGAACCTGTCCCCGGCCCTCCAATGGTCCAACCTGCCGGCGGGAACAAAGTCGCTCGCATTGCAAGTCCAAGACAAGAATGCGACGACCGACAGCGGATTTTGGCACTGGACGGTCTACAATATTCCAGCGACCGTGCCGGGGCTGCCGCAGGGAGCCGGCAATTCGCCCACTACGCTGCCTGCCCCCGCGTTCGGCGGCGCAAACGACTTCCTCGATACGGGTGCGACCGGCGGAAACGGCAACTACGGCGGTCCGTGCCCGCCGATCGGCGACAAACCGCATCGCTATACATTCACCCTCTACGCTCTCTCCGTTGCCGATGTGGAGGCTGCGAGCGGAATTCCCAAAACGGGTACCGCTGCGCTGCATTCGTTCATTTTGAACAAGGGGCTGGGCGAAAAAGTACTCGGCAAAGCAAGCTTTGTCGCAAGCTATGGGCGCTGAATAAAAACCCCCATAGTTCGAATACCAAAGGGAATTGCAATCTCGGCTAGATGCCGAGATTGCAAGAGATGGAAAAATGAAAAAATCGCGCATTCTTTGCCTGCACGGCTATCACGGCAGCGCCAAAGTGCTATCTGGTCAAATGAAGATGCTGACCGATGGGGTGGATCACCTGGCAGAGTTCGTCTGTGTCGACGCGCCGTCCTTGGCAAAGGGGGACTTTGGCTGGTGGCACGCCATCGGGGATGAGAGGGCGACGGACGCCGAAGAATCCGGCGCCGCGCGATACGAGGGCTGGTCACGGACCTATGATGGGATCGTCTCGGTCTTTGAGAAAGCGGGACCTTTCGACGGGATTTTCGGCTTCAGCCAGGGTGCCGCGCTGGCCGCCTTGCTCGTCGGCTTGCGTTCGCCCGACGGAGGGACCACCGAGCGTAAGCCGCTCGCCTTCGATTTTGCCATCATGGTCGGGGCTTTCCTTGCCAGGGATCCCAGCCTGGCGAGACTGTACGAAGCGAGACCGAGCTACGAGCTGCCTTCCATTCATATCGTCGGCCGATCGGATGTCATCGTACCGAGCGAGTCCTCCCGCATGGTTGCCTTGAAATTCAAAGATCCCCTCGTGGTTGAACATTGGGGAGGACATGTCATCCCCGGCACGCCGGAAGTTCGCAAACTGGTTTCCACCTTTTTGGAGGAAAGAAGACCATAGTGGCTGTCACAGGCCGTGGATTTACGCTTGCCCTCGATAGACGATCGGTCCACATATTAGGTATCCGATTCAAGGGAAGGCTAAACAAGCGCATGACCGCCGTTCCCCGTCGCCTCGGGCGACCGCCAAAGGCGCTTGCCGGCTATAGTGAGACGCGCGAGGCGTTAGTCCGGGCAGGAATAGTGGCGCTGACGGAAAAGGGCTTTTCCGCCACTGGGATCGACGAGGTGTTGCGGAGCGTCAAGGTCCCCAAGGGATCGTTTTATCACTACTTCCCGAGCAAAGATGCGTTTGGCGCCGAGTTGGTTGACCGCTATGCGATGTATTTCGCAGGGAGGCTTGATCGATACTTCCTAAACGAGGGTCGTCAGCCGCTAGAGCGGGTACAGGATTTTGTCGAGGCTTCCGCTCGCTCGATGGAACGATATCGGTTCACGCGGGGCTGTTTGGTCGGCAATCTTGGGCAGGAGATGGGAGCCTTGTCGGAATCCTTCCGACAGCAGCTTTTCGCGGTCTTCGTCGACTGGCAGCGGCGTACGGCTCGGTGCCTAAGAGCAGCCCAAGCGTCCAACACGATCTCGCAGCGGCACGACTGCGATTGGCTGGCCGAATTCTTTTGGATTGGCTGGGAAGGGGCGGTGCTTCGTGCAAAACTCGAAAAGCGGTCCGCCCCCTTGAACTCCTTTGCCAAGGGATTTTTCGAACTCTCAAGAGGATAGCTTTTTGAGAGGCCGTAGACGATCGGTCTAGGCGGTTCACCCCTCCGCCGGCGCATCCCGTCGATGGAGCAAGTTCGTCGACGTATGGACACTCAGCAGGCCCGAACCTCGTCAGGTCGCGGCATGGAGCGGTCAAAGCTTAGCTGGGCGCGGGAGGCGCAATGCACCATAGGGAACTATATCGCACCTCATTTTGACAGTGCGATATAGTGTGATGTGATACGCTATTCGGGTCGTCTGGAGGACCTCTTGCTATCTTTCATCCCCAGCCTGAAGCTCGAAAAGGCTTTGAAGTCGGTCCAGGCGGAATTGAATCGGCTTGGCGCCGAGTCGGCGCAGATGCAAGAAGCGGAGGCTTCATGGCTGCACCGCTGGGCGCTGATCAGCACCATCGGCGCATCGACCCGCATCGAAAATGCCGTCCTGACCGATGCCGAAATCGAGTGGGTTGATACCACATTGTCCCAGGACGGGCATGTCACGGCCTTCGAGGCGCACAAGCTGGCGATCTTCGACAAGCTATCGAAGGACCGCGAGCGGAGTGTCGAGGAGGTCGTGGGCTGCCGGGAGGTTCTGGGTCTCATCTATCTCCAGGCTGCCGAGTTGTTTCCATTGACGGAGAGCGCCATCCGGGGGCTCCATCACACCTTGCTGAGCTTCTACCCGGCCGCCGCCTTTCATGCCGGCGGGTATAAGATCAGCCCGAATCAGGTGATCTCGCTCAATCACGACACAGGCGAACGCCGCGTCGTTCTCGATCCGGCCCCACCCGGGCCGCGAACCGATGCGGCCATGCGCGACCTGATCGGGTGGTACAATCAGACGATCCGCGAGCATCCCTGGCCGCTGCTGGTCGCGACCGAATTCGTGTTCCGTTTCCTGGCGATCCACCCGTTCCAAGACGGCAATGGCCGGCTCGGGCGTGCGTTGTTCCTGCTGGCGCTCATGCAAGGAGATGACTCGGATTTTGGTCGGGTGATCCGGTTCATCTCCATAGACCGTCAGATCGAACGCCACCGTCCACTCTATTACAGCGTTCTGCAACAGGTCTCCGGGGGCCGTTTCCAAGACGATCCGAGGCTTTATCAGGTCGAGCCTCTGGTCTGGTTCTTTCTCAAAATGCTTGAGTTCGCTCTTGCCGATGTCGCCATCCTGCGCCACCGCTACGCGGCGTTGCAGCGTCTCTCGGAAAGCGCCGTCAAAGTGCTGGCCTGCTTCAAATCCGCCCCGGAACGCCGCCTTAAACTGGCCGACCTGATGGCTGAAACCGGGCTGGTCCGCCGAACGGTGCAGAATGCCCTGGTCGCTCTCACCGAGGCGGGCCTGGTGCATCGTCGCGGGGCAGGGCCAGGAACTCGGTATCAACTCATATTTTAACCCACGCCGTGTCAGGATCATTGCGCAGATCGTAGGGTGAATAACCGAACATCCGCTTGAAGGACTGGCTGCAGGATGTCCGAGAGCGATAGCCGTTTCGGGCCGCGATCGTCGTGAAGGGCAGGTCCGTGTCGATCAGCGATCGGCGCACCCGATACAGGCGCCACCGGGTTAGATAGTCGAGCGGGGCCAGGCCCACGCGCATACGGAACCGTTCGGCGAAGGACGAGCGCGACATGCCCGCCGCCACCGCGAGCCGCGCGACCGTCCAGTCGGCGGCGACATCGGCGTGGAAGCTTCTGAGCGCCTTGCCGATGCGTGGATCGGCGACGCCGGCAAGCCAACTCGCCTCCTCCGGTCCGGCGGTGGCGAGATGCGCGCGGAGCGCCTGGATGAGGAGGATGTCGGCGAGACGATCGACGATGACCGCCTCACCCGGCGCCCCGCCGCCCGCTTCCGCCGCCAGGAGCTGGAGCGTCGCGCGGAGCGGGGCGGCGGCCTTCGACGCGGCGGTGATGTGGATGACGGGCGGCAGCGCCCCCCGCAGCCAGGCGGCGCCCTCCTCATCGAACAAGAAGCTGCCGCCGATCACGATTTTGTCCGGGGGACCGCCGCCCAAACGAACCACGCCGTCGGCACCCCGCGCCGTGGCGAAAAAGAGGTCGCCATCGATCTCGGGAACGTCCTCCGCATTGGCGGTGCGGTAGGGACGGCCATCGGTCAGGAGATAGCAGTCGCCCGCCTCCAAGCTGAGCGGTCGAGCATCGCCATCCACCCAGAGACGGACTTGTCCGGAGAGAACGGCGCCGAACTTGATATGATCGACGCCGCTGAACCGCATCGCGTAAGGCCCTCGGCTTTCAAAGCGGACTTGCGCGGCACGCTCGACGGTCAACATGGTCAGCATGTCGGAGAGCGGGTCCATGAATGCCTTTCGGACGATTGGATACACAATGTGGATTAATGGAGACGTATGGTCCGGCGAACAAGCCCCATATCCCCTCTGACTGGACACTCCGCAACCAATTGGGGCTCGCTCATGCAGTATCGTCAACTCGGCACCACCGGCATCTTCGTCTCGCGTCTCTGCCTGGGGGCGATGACCTTCGGCGGGCCGGAAAACGCCATCTCCAACGCCATCGGCCGCCTGTCGCTCGCAGACACCGATCGCATCGTCGCCGCGGCCCTCGATGACGGCATCAACTTCATCGACACCGCCGACGTCTACGGTGCCGGTGCTTCCGAAAGCCTGCTGGGCGACGTCCTGAAGGGGCGGCGGAACGACGTCGTGCTGGCGACGAAGGCGAGCGGACGGGTCGGCCCGGGGCCGAACGACGTCGGCCAGTCGCGGCTGCACATCATGCAGGCGCTCGAAGCGAGCCTCGGCCGGCTGAAGACGGACCATATCGACCTCTACCAGATCCATAATTTCGACCGTCTGACCCCGCTCGAAGAGACGCTTGGTGCGCTCGACGATGCCGTGCGTCAGGGCAAGGTCCGCTATATCGGCTGTTCGAACCTCGCCGCGTGGCAGGTCATGAAGGCGCTCGGCATCTCCGAACGCCGGCTGCTCGCGCGCTTCGTATCCGTGCAGGCTTATTATTCTCTGGCCGGCCGGGATGTGGAGCGCGAGCTGGTGCCGGCCATCGCCGACCAGGGGCTGGGCCTGTTGTGCTGGAGCCCGCTGGCCGGCGGGCTGCTCTCGGGCAAATTCGATCGCAGCGGCGCTACGGAAAAGGGGTCGCGGCGTGACGCGCGAGGGGTGGAGAATCAGTTCCCGCCGGTCGACGAGGCCCAGGCGTTCGACATCATCGACGTTCTGAAGGAGATCGCCGGGCGCCACGGTGCCAGCGCGGCGCAGGTGGCGCTCGCATGGCTGCTGGCCCAACCGGCTGTGACCAGCGTCATCATCGGCGTGAAGCGCGTCGATCAGCTTGCCGACAACCTCGCCGCCATCGACCTCGAACTGACCGAGGACGACCTCGCAAGCCTCGACACGGTGAGCCGCACTGCGCCAACCTATCCGGGCTGGATGCAGAGCTATCGCGCCAGAGCGCGCGTTCCGGGAGGCCACCCATTCGACGGTCCGAGCTGGGGTCCGGGCGATGGGCCCTTCCCGACGGTTCTTAAAAGGAGGCCCGCATGAAGGCTTGGCGGCTGGAGCGGCTTGGAGGGGAACTCAGCCTGAAAGACGTACCCATGCCGGAGCCGCGCCCTGGCAGCGTGCTGGTACGGATCGAGGCGTCGGTGCTGATGTCGTACCTGAAGCCTTACATCGAGGGCAAATTGCCTGTTTACAACCCGCCGCCGGGCCCGTTCACCCTCGGCACCAATGGGGTCGGGGTCGTGGAGGCGGTTGGCCGTGATGTCTGGCACCTCAAGCCGGGGCAGCGCGTGGTGCTCTCGTCGCATTTCGTCGCTCGCGAGAATGTCGAGGATCCGGCGCAGATCCTCATCGGCCTGACGTCGGGCGCGGGCGCGGAACCCGTTCTGGCGGACTGGCCGGACGGAACCCTCGCCGAATATGCGCTGATGCCCGTCGAGGCGGTTACGCCCGTGGATGGGCTGGACCATCTCGATGCCACTCACCTCGCGGCCGTCAGCCGCTGCGTCGTTCCTTATGGCGGCCTGCTCAGAGGCCGGCTCGCGGTGGGTGAGACGCTTGTCGTGAACGGTGCCACGGGTGCCTACGGCACCGCCGCCGTGTTACTCGGGATCGCGATGGGGGCAGCCCGCGTGATTGCCGCCGGGCGCAAGCCGGCGGCGTTGGAAGCGGTGGCCCACGCCGGCGGGCCGCGCGTTTCGACCGTGGCGCTGACCGGCGACGTGCAGGCGGACGCGGGCACGCTCCGCGCAGCCTCCGGTGGCGGCGCTCACATGGCATTTGACATGGTGGGGCAGGCCGGCGATCCCAACTCCCAACTCCACACTCGCGGCACTTCGCAGCCTGCGTCGCGGCGGCAGGCTCGTGCTGATGGGGAGCATGACGACCGACCTGCCGGTCCCCTACACCGCGGTGATGCTGAACAGTTGGGAAATTATCGGCCAGTTCATGTATCCGGCGGATGCCTATCGACGGTTGCTCGACTTGTTACGCGGCGGCCTGCTCGACATCAGCCCGATCCGCCCGCGCGCGTATCCGCTCGCGGCGCTGCCGGAAGCCATGGAAGCCGCGGCCTCGGCCGGCAATCTCGACTATGTCGTGATGCGGCCGTAGCGCCCTATCAGAAATCGTCGGCGCCGAGCGTCCGGAACGTCTCGGCCAGTTGCGGGGAAATCGGCAGGTTGATCAACTCCCCGGTAGGCGAGGGCTGCAGGAACCATTTCCGGTAGGTGCCTGTCAGGAGGCGGCTTTGCGCCATCGTCGTAAAGGCCCGCGTCACGGCGGCGGCCATCAGCGGATCGTCCTTGCGGAACATGATGCCGTAGGGCTCGTAAGTGATGAAATCGCCGACCACTGCCATCGTCGCTTCGGCCTTCTTGGCGGCGATGAAGCCGTAGAGCAGCACGTCGTCGGTCGCGAAGGCATCCGCCTTGCCGGCGGCGAGCAGGCCGTAGGATTCGTCGTGATCATGGGCGGCGACGATCGTGATGCCGAGCTTGTATTTGTCGTTGAGCAGCTTCATCGCCGTCTCGTTGGTGGTGCCCGATGTCACCACCAGCGTCTTGCCCGTCAAATCTCTGTAGGAACCGATGCCCGACCCTCGCTTCACCATGAGCTTGGTGCCGGCGACATAGGTGATCGGCGAAAAGGCCACGCTCTTCTGGCGCTCGATATTGCTGGTTGTCGAGCCGCATTCGAGATCGACCTTGCCGGACATGACCGCGTCCATGCGGGTATCGGCGGTCACCGGCGCGTAGGCGATTCGCGTCGGGTTGCCGTTCAATTCGCGGACGATCTCATCGACGATCCCCGAGCACAGATCGATCGCATAGCCGAGAGGCCGCGGCGAGTCCTTCCGCACATAGGAGAAAGGAAACGACGCGTCGCGATAGCCGATCGTGACGACGCCGCTCTCCCGCACTTTCTTCAAGGTGCCGGAAAGCACCACGGGTGTGGTCTCTTCGGTCGCCGTGGGCGGTGCCGTGAGATCGGCCCCGTTGGTATCCTCGGCGACGGCGCAACCGGCCGTCACCGCCATGAGGCCGGCGGCGAGCACGGTAGCCAGTCCAACCCCGACAGCCAATCCAAAGATGTTCCGCACCGATGTCTCCCCTGACCGGTCGAGCGACGCTTAGGCGTGGGCCGGTTTCGGTAAGGCGTCGATTTCGGCGTCGTCCTTCGCCGGTCCGAGATCCTTCTCGAATTTGGCGACCGCGGAGGCCGCCAGCGAGTTGCCGATCACATTGGTCGCACTGCGGCCCATATCCAGGAATTGGTCGATGCCCAGAATGAGCAGCAGCCCGGCCTCGGGTATGCCGAACTGCTTCAAGGTCGCGAGGATCACCACGAGCGAGGCGCGCGGCACGCCGGCGACGCCCTTCGAAGTGAGCATCAGGACGGCCGCCATCGCGAGTTGCTTGCCGAGCGGCATGTCGACGCCATAAGCCTGCGCGATGAACATGGTCGCGAAGGTGCAATAGGCCATCGTGCCGTCGAGATTGAAGGAATAGCCGAGCGGCAGGACAAAGCTCGCGATCTTCTTCGATACGCCGAACCTTTCGAGCTGATCCAGGATCTTCGGGTAGGAGGCCTCCGAGCTCGCCGTCGAGAAGGCGAGCAGGAAGGGCTCGTACATCCGCTTGATGAGATCGAACATCCGCGTTCCGAGGGTCAGATACCCGACGGCGACGAGGATCATCCAGAGGATGAACAGCGTGAGATAGAACCCGCCGAGGAATTTGGCGAAGTTCAACAGGATGCCGGGCCCCGATTTGGTGATGACCGATGCCACCGAGGCGCAGACGGCGATGGGCGCCAATTTCATCACATAGCCGGTGATCTTCAGCATCATATGCGAGACGTAATCGGCGAGTTCGATCAATGGCTTGCCGCGCTCGCCCAAGGCCATGATGGCGACGCCGGCGAAGATGGCGAACACGACGATTTGCAAGATCTCGCCCTCGGCGAGGGCTTTGAAGATCGAGGTCGGCACCACGTGATCGACGAAATTCTCGATGCTGAAGGCCGCTGTCGAGAGGTTGGCGGTATTGGCGCCTTGATCGGCGATGACGATGCCGACGCCCGGCTGCAGCAGGTTCACCATGAACAGGCCGAGCAGCAGCGAAACGATCGAGGCGCAGACGAACCAGGCCATCGTCTTGGCGCCAACCCGGCCGACGGTCGCCGCGTCACCCATATGCCCGATGCCGACCACCAGGGTCGAGAGCACCAGCGGCCCGATGATCATCTTGATGAGCTTCAGGAACACCGAGCTGATGAGCGACATGTATTTGGCGACATCGGCCGCCGTCGCCTTATCGGGGAATGAATAGAAAGAGGTGACTCCGAGCACGATGCCGAGCAGCAGCCCGATCATCACGTAGAAGAAATTCTTGTTCAAATCCGCCCCCTCGCCCGTTCGCCGCCACGTATGCCGCCGGTTGTGTGCCGCCGATGCCACGCAAAGGCTATGCCTACAAGCGGGGGGCCGTCTCCTGTCCGACCCCCGCTGACACAAAACTGCCACATTGTTTCTCGGGTGGCGAGGGGCGTGCGGCTTGGCTCGTCGAATCGCCGTGTGGGGGGCCTTCGGCGCGGCGAGATAATACATCGTGGCGGAGTAATCGGCCGTGGTCGGCGGGCGGTGGATACTACTTTCGGAGTATTCGTCCGGGTTTCCGGCGGCATCGGCTTGACAGGCCGGCGACCCCCGCAGCAGGCTTGTTGGGCGGAGGTACTCGGCCCGTTACCGCTTATCGGACCGACTCCAGCGCCATGGACATTCGACCGACCTACTCACTGTTTGATGGGGGTGTCCGAACAACCAATAGCATCGCGATCCCACCGAGAACCGATGACGCGGTCGAGAGCCTTTTCCGATGGTCTCACATCGCCCGCGATCAGCGACGCGGCCGCGAGGGCATTCCAAACTCCACGGGCATTCCAAACACAAAGCCATAAAAAAGGGAGGGGACCCATGAACCACGACACATCGCGCGGATCTTCCAGGCGTTGGCTAGCTGTGATCGCGCCCATCCTGTTCGCGGCCTCATTGGCCGCGGGCTTATCGACCTCCGCCGGCGCGCAGGAACTCAAGCACTACGATTCCTCAGGCAAGGGCTTCTGGCAGAAGCCGCCGCCGGACTGGTTCCTGGGTGATGAAACGAGCGACCAGAAAGGATTGTCGCCGCCGCCCAATCCGGCGCTCCCGACCTCGCTCGACGAGCTCAACGCCAACCTCAAGAATATCAAGTTGCCGCCAGGCTTCTCGATCGCGGTCTATGCCAGCGGCCTTCCCGAAGCCCGGCAGATGGCGTTCGGTGACAAGGGGACGCTGTTCGTCGGCTCGTTCGGAGCGACCAACGTCTATGCCGTGGTCGACCAGGACGGCAAAAAAGTCGTCAAAACGATCGTGAAGGGGCTCAACATGCCTACCGGAGTCGCCTTTCGGGACGGCGCGCTCTATGTCGTGGCGATAGACAAGATCCTGCGGTTCGACAATGCCGAGGCGAATCTGGACCATATGCCGGAGCCGGTGGTGGTCTACGACGACATGCCGTCCTACGCGGCGCATGGCTGGAAATACCTGGTGTTCGATAAGGCCGGCTGGGTCTACGTCCCGTTCGGCCCGCCGTTCAATATCGGCAACCCGCCCAGCAGCGTCTCGCAAGTGCGCCGCATCGACCTCACGACGGGCGCCGCCGAAATTGTCGCACTCGGTGTCCGCAACAGCGTGGGAGGCGACATCGACCCACGGACCGGCCAGTACTGGTTCACCGAGAACGCCCGCGACTGGATCAGCGACGATCTGCCCAGCGACAAGTTGAACCACATCACCAAGGTAGCGCAGCATTTCGGCTATCCCTATTGCCACCAGGGTGACCTGCCGGATCCGAAATTCGCGCAAGGCCACACATGCAGTGAATTCACCCCGCCCGTGGCGAATCTGGGCGCGCATGTCGCACCGCTCGGAATGAAGTTCTATACCGGCAAGCAGTTCCCGCCCGAATATCAGAACAACATCTTCATCGCCGAGCACGGGTCCTGGAATCGTCACAACTACCAGGGAGGGCGGATCGAGCGGATGGTGGTCGATGCCGACGGCAGCAATCCGCATGAAGAGACATTCGCCTCCGGCTGGATCAAAGGCCCCCGCGAATATACCGGCCGACCGGATGACGTGATCGTGGCGGCGGATGGCTCGATGCTGATTTCCGACGACTGGGCCGGAGCGGTCTACCGCATCAGCTATACGCAATAGCGACAATCGTGAGCCCAAGGCTGTGGCCGCTCGTTGGCGTCATCCCGGCCCTCGTTGCTTGCCGGACCGGGGCGTGGGCCGGGGATATCGAAGCCGGACGCCGGATCGCGGAACCCTGCGTCGCTTGCCACAGCGAGGCAGGCATGTCGGCGATGGAGGAAATCCCCTCCATCGCCGGCCAGCCCGACAACTTCATTCAGTGGCAGCTGGTCTTTTACCGGACCGGGCGGCGCAAGAACGAGATCATGGAGGCGGTGGCGAGCCCGTTATCGGATGACGACATCCGCAATTTGGGGGCGTTCTTCGCGTCTCTGCCGCCGAGCCGGCCCCCGCAAGTCAAGGATGCGGAAGCCAAGGATGTAGGAGCCAAGGATACAACGGCGTCCGCCGAGCCTGGGCACACGCTCGGCGTACAACGGCACTGCGACTCATGTCATGGCGAGACCTTTGCCGGGCAGCAGGCCGCCCCCCGGCTTGCCGGTCAACGGGAGGCGTATCTGGTGAAATCGCTGCGCGACTATCAGTCGAACGCGCGCCCCAGTTCGGGGGGCGCGGCGATGACCGAGGTGGCGGGCGGTCTATCCGATGGGGATATACAGACGCTGGCGCGGTATTTGGCGAAACTGCCGTGACGGCGCCCCCCGCTTGAAACAGCTCGTTGGTATTCTTCAAGCCCCTCCGGCTGCCGCGCTTTTGCCGGCAGCGGCTAGAGCGCTGGATTCCTTGGCATATCGGGTCAGCGCCAGGAACCGGTAGATGCCGTGCACGAACTTGCCATAGGGCATCGTGAGGAACAGGCTGAACACGACTCCGAGATGGAGCGCCAGGAGCGGCCCCATCGTCGGCGTCTCGCGGAAGACCACGAGTGCCAGCCCGGTCAGGCCGGTCAGGAACAGCATGGCGATGAAGGCGATGTCCATGCCGAGGCGCGTCTCGTCGCTCAGCGCCGGATCGCGTTGCCGCTTGGCCGCCAGCAGGCCCGCCGGGCCGATCACCAACCCGATGCCGCCGAAGGTGCCGAGCAGGACCGGCAGATCGTACCAGGGATAGGGCGCTTCCCGGCCGAGCAGATAGTGGTAGAGCGTCGCCGTGACGGTAGAGGCGAAACACAGCAGGAAGCCGTAGAAGGTGAGGTGATGGTAGAGCTTGCGCCGATCGGGCACGCGCTCGTCCCCGTCCGCGCAGCCGACACCGCCGCCGTCGAGATAGCGGAGCCGGCTCGCGTCCTTCATCGCCTGCCACAGCGAGCGTGGTTCGATCAGCGTGGCGGCCGGCTCCTGGATGTCCCGCCAGAACAGGCGCACCCCCATGGCGATCGCGACAACGGCATAAAGGAAGGCCGCGCCGAACAGCAGCGCCATCGCCGTGTGCGGCATCAGCGCGTAGAAGGCGCCGGGCCCGACGTGGCGGCCGAGCAGGATCGCCGGATCATTGAGCGCCGCGAAGCCGAGGACGAACGCCGCGACGCTGAGCGCCGTGGCCAGACTGATCGCGAGCCCGTTGCGCGCGAACAGGCCGGAGAACGCCCGCGGCCAGGCATAGTCCTGGTAGGATTCGCCGCGTAGCCGGGCCAGAATCCGCGGCACATTCACATTGAATTCGTGCGGCGGCGCGAATTGGCAGTCGTCGTAGCAGGCACCGCAGCCATGGCACAGATTGGCGAGATAGTTGAGATCGCCCCTCGGGAACGCACGCCGCATCTCCATGGCCGGGAACACGGCGCAAAGCCCCTCGCAGTAGCGGCAGGAGTTGCACACCGTCATCAGCCGTTCGGCTTCGATCAGGGTAGTCTCAATTGCGTGCATTGGCGGCGGCCTCCTGTCCCGCGATGCGGCCGAAGACGCTGCCGATGGTCATGCCGATGCCGGCGGCATAGCCCTGGCCCAGGACGTTGCCGGCCATGATCTCGCCGGCGGCGAACATGTTGGCGGACGGACGGCCATCGTTCATCACGATACGGGCCTGCTTGTTCACCCGCGTGCCGAGATAGGTGAAGGTGATGCCGGGACGCACCGGATAGGCATAGAACGGCGCGGTCTCGATCCGTCGCGCCCAGTGGGATTTCGGCGGCGTCAGGCCTTCGGTGCGGCAATCATCCAGAACGGTATGGTCGAAGCTTCCCGGCCGCACGGCGGCGTTGAACGTGCCCACCGTCGCGTCGAGTGCCGCGGCGTCGAGGTCGAGCTTGCCGGCGAGTTCGCGGATGCTGTCGGCCCGGATCGGCGGATAGAGCGATGGCATGAAGAGCTCGAGCGAGGCCGCGTCGAAGACGATATAGGCGATCTGATCGGGCTGGGCCGCCACCAGACGCCCCCAGATGGCATAGCGTTTAGGCCAGACATCCTCGCCTTCGTCGTAAAAGCGCTGGGCGTGCTTGTTCACGACGATGCCGAACACGACGCAGTCGAGCCGCGTGATGATGCCACCGTCGAAGCGGGGCGCGCGCGCGTCGATTGCCACGGCGTGGCACTGGGTCGGGTCGCCGATCCGCTCGACGCCCTTGTCGAGCAGGAGCTTCAGTACCGAGCCGCGATTATAGGGCGTGCCCCGGATCAGGAAATTATCCGCGATGTCGCCCCAATACATCTTCAGCCAGTCGATATTGGCCTCGAAGCCGCCGGCGGCGGCGACCAGCGTGGCCGCCCGGATCGCCACCCGCTCGCCGTCGCGCAGCAAGGTTGCGGACAGGAACATGCTGTCCGCGATCTCCAGATCGACGATTTCGGCATCGTAGAGGACCTCGACGCCCAGGCTCGTCGCCGTTCGATAGAGGGCATTCAGCATCGCCCGGCCACCGCCGAGGAAGAAGGAGTTGGTCCGCCCCAGGCTGAGCGTGCCGCCGAGCGACGGTTGAAAACGCACGCCCTGCTCGGCGATCCAGTCCAGCATCTCCTTGGACTGGCTGATCATGTGACGCGCGAGCAACTCGTCGGTGTTGCCGGCGGTGACGCGCCGCAGATCGTCCCAGAACTCATCTTCGGTATAGGGGCCGCTCAGCGTCGCGGTGGCGCTGTCATGGGCGCACCGCATGTTGCGGGTGTGGCGGGTGTTGCCGCCTCGATAGAATTTGGGCGCCGCCTCCAGAACGAGAACCGTGGCGCCCAGGCGCCGGGCGCTGATCGCCGCGCACAGCGCCGCGTTGCCACCGCCGGCGATCAGGACGTCGAACCGCCGCGTCAGGTCGATCAATGGTGCTCTCCGGTGAGGGTAATCCGAGGGCTCGCCGGCCGGGTCACTCGTCCTTGACCGGGGTCGTCACGACGATGAAGACCAGGTCGTTGAGACCGTTATTGGCGATCGAGTGGGCGATGCCGGGCGGCAGGAAGATCACGTCGTGTTTGCGCACGACGGTGCGCTGTCCGTCTATCACCATCAGCCCTTCGCCCTCCAGCACATGATAGACCTGCTCCTGCACCTTGTGGCTGTGCAGCTCGACACGGGCCTTCGGCTGATAGGCGGAAATCCGATAGTCGATATGCCGGCTACCGGCGGTGTCCGGATGGACCAGCGGCTTCGACAAGGCCCCGCCGAAATGGCCGGGAAACTCCAGCCAGTCGACCTCGGCGATGTTGCGTATGAAGGGTTTGCGTTCCAAGTCTGCCTCCTACCCGATGGTGTTTTGTGATTATTGAAGTTCTTCGCGCCGCGCGGCGATGCATGCGGCCAGGCCCGCCCGGATGTCATAGCGAGGGGCATAGCCGAGGTCGGTCCGCGCGCGGGTGATGTCGAGCGCGCCCTTGCGGACCACCTCGACGCCATCGGCGAAGGAATAGTTGCCGGGCCCGATCGAAATGTCGGCCCCGGGAACGAGGTCGCGCAGGATGGCGACGATTTCGCCGAGCGACCGGGCCGTGCCGGTGGCCAGGTGATAGGCGTCGAACGTCGTGGTAGGGGCGTCGAGCGCCAGCACGATGCCGTCGACCAGATCGTCGATGAAAACGTGATCGACCCGAAAATCGCCGCCGCGCTCGATATGCAGCGAGCGGCCGTCGACCGCCGCGTCGACCAGGGTCTTGGGCACGCGCGGCCGCGGCAGCCCCGGGCCATAGACCCAGCAGGTCCGCAGATGGAGGATGCTGAGGCCATGTTCCGACGCCATGTCGCGGCCCAGCTGCTCCACGGCGAATTTCGAGATGCCATAGGGCTTCATGGGACGGCAGGGATGGGTTTCGTCGATCGTATCGGCGCTGAACGGGCCGTAGATCTCCTCGGTGCTGAGGTTGACCATGCGGCGGATGCCGTGAAGCCGCATGGCGGTCATCACGTTCAGCGAGCCTTCGACATTCACCCGCAGGGTGGCGATCGGGCTCGACAGCGACTGCACGACGCCGACGATCGCGGCGCAGTGCACGATGCCGTCCGGCCGGTACCGCCGGACGACGTCCATCACCTGCGGCCATTCGGTCAGCTCGCCGGGCGCGAACACGATGGTAGGATAACGCGCCCGCAGCGCCTCGAACGCGGGTGATGACCGGATGTCGAAGGCAACCGCGGTGTCACCGCGCTCCGCCAGCCGCCGACAGACCGCGGCCCCGATGAAGCCACAGCCGCCGGTCACGAGTATCGTCGCCATGGGTGAGGTCTCCGGATCTATTCTCAGGCGACCGGCGCGAACGAGGTGGTCCGATGGCGCTCGCCGAAGACCGGTTCCTTGTGCGGCGTCGGCGGTAAGGCCCAGGCGCCGGTCGCGGGGGGGCGGATATTGGCGTCCACATGCACATCGATCAGATAGGGAATGTTCGCCGCGATCGCGTGCTCCAGGGCCCCCGCGAAATCCTCCGACCGGGTGATGGTGACGCCCTGAACGCCGGCGGCGCGCGCCCAGGCGGCGAAATCGGGATTGTAGGGCGCGCCGTTCTGGTCCGGCCGATAGAAGGCGGTGCCGAGTTCGCGCCCCTCGAACAGCCCGTATTGGATGTCGCGGATGGCGCCCCAGGCGAAGTTGTTCCACACCACCCAGATGACCGCGATGTTGAATTCCACGGCGGTGCACAGGACATGCGGTACCATCGAAAAGCCGCCATCGCCGCACACGGAAATGCATACTTTGTCGGGGGCCGCGAGCTTGGCGCCGAGCACGCTGCACGGCCCAAAGCCCATGCCGGAAAATCCCCAGCTGTTCAGCATGGTCTGCGGGTGGCGGGACGGCCAGAACTGCATATACCAATTATGGTGCACGCCCGCGTCGAAGGTCAGGATGGCGTCTCGCGGGATCACCTTCAGGCAGTCGGCCACGATCCGCTCCGGCCGGATCGGATGGGAGTGCAGTTCGAAATTCGGCGCGGTGAAGTCGTGCCATGCCTTGCGCCATTCGGCGATATCCGCGTGCCAGCCCGCGAGGCGCGGCTCGGCGCCGACGCCACGGGTGTCGAGGTCGGCCAGTACCTGGCGCAGGAAGCTGCGGGCATCGGCCAGGATGCCGAGATCTGCCGCGTAATTCCGGCCGATCTCGGCATGGTCGACATCGACATGGACGAGCTTCGAATCGGGGAAATTCCAGGAATAGCCGGGCATCCAGGACGAGGCGGAGCGGTCGTCGAAACGCGCGCCCACGGCCAGGACCATGTCGCAGAACCGCCCGGCCTGATTGGCGGGATAGGCCCCGTTGCGTCCGATGAAGCCCAGCGATAGCGGATCATCCATATCGATGCAGCCCATGCCGTTGGGCGAGCTGATGACCGGCAGCGACAGGCGGTGGGCCAGGGCGGTCAGTTCCGCGCTGGCCTCCGACAAGGCGACACCATGGCCGATGAATACGACAGGGCGCTCGGCCGCCAGCAGCAGGTCCACCGCCGTCGCGACATCGGCGGCGTCGGCCGAGCTGCGCCGCTGGTTGAGGCGGTGCGGCTCGCCCGGTTCGAGGGCAACATCGGCTTCTTCCTGGAACAGGTTGAAGGGGACATCGATGTTCACCGGCCCGGCGCGGCCCGACAGCATCGTGCTGGTGGCCTGACGCAGGGCCAGCGGCAGCATGTCGACCCGGCTCGGCTGATAGCTGCGCTTCACCACCGGACGCATCACATTGGGGAAATCCGCCTGGTTATGGCGGTTCAGCTCCTGGAACGGGCTGCGGTTGAATTGCGAGGTCGGCACATTCGCCGTGATGGCGAGAAAGGCCGAGGAATCCGACAGCGCCAGGGCGGTCGCCATGATCAGATTGGCCGATCCCGGCCCGCAGGAGGTCAGCGTCGCGACCGCCTCGTGCTTCACGCGGAAATAGCCGTCGGCCATGTGTCCGGCCGTCTGTTCGTGGCGTGGCGAGATCAGCGTGATGTCGTCGCGCGCCGCGTAGAGCGCGTCGAGCATGCCGACATTGCCGTGACCGCAGATCCCGAACACGTAGGGGACCTTCTCCTTGACGAGATGTTCGACGATGAGTTCGGCGCCCTTGGGCATGACGGTGACTTCCCTGTTTCTCGATGAGGCCGGCTGGGGACTCTCAGGTCGCGGCGGCTGGTAGGAAGGAGGTGGCGAGCGATACGGCTTCCCAGCGGTCGATCTCCTGGCCGACCGAAAACAGCTTGCGGCGGATCGCCTGGACGCAGATCTCGCCCAGCGGCAAGTGCAGGGGCGGTTCGGCCGCGTTCACGGCGGCGATCATGGCGTCCGCCGCGCGGCGCGGGTCGCCCGGTTGCTTGCCGTCGGTCTCCGCCATGGCCTTTCGGAAGCATCCGACCGTCTCGGCATAGGCATCCATCGGCGGTGCCGAATACATCGATCGGCTGCGGAAATCGGTCCGGAAGGGGCCGGGTTCGACGATCGTGACCTTGATGCCGAACGGGGCGACCTCCAGCGCCAGGGCCTCGGACATGCCTTCGACGGCGAACTTGGTCGCGTTGTAAAACGCGAAGCCGGCGCCGGCGACCAGGCCGCCCATCGACGAGATGTTCAGGATGTGGCCGGCATGCCGCCCCCGCATATGCGGCAGCAGCGCCCGGATCACCCGGTAGGTGCCGAAGACATTGGCATCGAAGACCCGCTGCCCTTCCGTTTCGTCGATCTCCTCCAGCGCGCCGACGATGCCGTAGCCCGCGTTGTTGACCAGCACGTCGATGCGCCCGGCCCGGGCCACGGCTTGGTCGACCGCGGCGGCGATGCTGCCGGGATCGGTGACGTCGAGTGTCAGGGGAAGGGCGTGGCCGGGGTATTCGGCGACCAGATCGGCGATCGAGGCGGTGTTGCGGGCCGTGACGACGACCCGGTCCCCGGTCTCCAGGACCCGCTGGCAGAGGGCGCGGCCGAGGCCGCTTGAGCATCCTGTGACGAGCCAGACCCGCGATGTGGCTGCCGAGAAATCAGTGTCCACCTTAACCCCCAATACCGCCATCGTTTCGATGAGGCTATTTTTTCAGAATGCCGCATGTCAATCATCATCGCGAAAAATCGTATATCGTCGAAATATCTTCCACCATCGAGACGGCCGGCCGGGGCAATGAGCCTGTCAATATATCCTCATAATATCATGCATTTATGAGAATTTCGAAGCCGATTTGGCAGTGGTGGGCCGCCATCTCGACTCCCATCGTGCCGATAATATTTAGTCGGGAAGTCGACGGAGCGCATCGATAAACTTGCGACATTGGAAAATTATAGATCATTATGTCGCATATGGTCGATGTTGCCGGGGACTTTGAGGCAATGCGGCCCAACAGCCGTTCAAGGCGAAAAGCAGGGGAGAGAAACATGCTGGATCTGGTCGAGCCCAAGGACGCGGTGCGCTCGGACGTGACACGACGGGCGGGCCTCTCGGCATGCGTCGCCGCCGGGCTGGCCCTGCTCGCGCTCGGCGTGCCCGCCGTCTTCGCGCCCCCTGTCTCCGCACAAGATACGGGACCGATCAAAATCGGGCTGGCGATCACCCAGACCGGACCCTTCTCTCCGCCGGCGAGCTACGAGCTGCGCGGCTACGAGCTCGCGGTCGATCAGATCAACAAGTCCGGCGGCCTGCTCGGACGGCAGCTCCAGATCGTGAAATACGATGATCAGGGCAATCCGGCGACCGCGGTGCAGCTCTATCAGAAGCTGTTGACCGACGATCGGGTCGATCTGCTGCTCAGCCCCTACCAGACGGACCTGGTCGGCGCCGTGGCCCCGGTGGTCAACCGGGCGAAAAAGGTCATGCCGTCGCTGGCGGCGAATGTGGAGCATTTCGAGGGCAAGTATCCCTATCTGATACAGTCGATGACCCAGACGTCGCGCTACATGGCGCCCATCATCGATCTGGCGGCGGCCAAGGGTTACAAGACCATCGCGATCCTGGTGCAGAACACTCAGTTCCCCCAGCAACTCGCCCAGGGCATCGAGGAAAAGGCCAAGGAGAAGGGCCTCACGGTCGTCTTCAAGGAAACCTATGCGCCGACAACGACGGATTTCAGTGCGCTGGTGCTGAAGGCGTCGGAGGCCAAGCCGGACGTCATCATCGGCGCGACCTATCTGGCGGATGCGCAAGGCATCGTGCGCGCCGCGAAGTCGCAGAACGTTCAGGCCAAGATGTTCGCGTTCAGCATCGGCCCGGTCGAGCCTGAATTCTACAAGGGGCTGGGCACGGCGGCCGAGACCGTGTTCGGCACGACCCTCTATTTCAAGACGCTGAAGACCAAGGGCAACGTCGAGTTCGTGGCGGCCTTCCGCGAAAAGTACAACCTCGACCCGACCTATCACGCCGCCGTGGCCTATGCCTCCATGAAGGTGTTCGGCGACGTCATCAAAAAGGTCGGCAGCCTCGATCAGGACAAGATCCGGGCGGAGTTCGTGAAGACCGCGGAGGAGACCGTGGTGGGGCACTACGAGCTCGACCAGAACGGCAAGCAGCTCGGCTATGGCAGCTACGCCCTGCAATGGCTGAACGGCCAGCAGGAGCTCGTCTGGCCGAAAGCGGATGCGACGACCGATCCGGTCCTGCCGCATCCCGGCTGGAAATGACCCGGCTGGAGTTAACCCGGCTGGAGATAACCCGGTCCGCCCCCGCCCTGTGATCCCGAGCTCCGAGGCACCATGCTCACCACCGTCGCGACCCTCGTCATTCTAGGCCTCATCTGGGGCGGCGTGTACCTCCTGATGGCCGAGGGCCTGAACCTCATCTACGGCGTCATGAAGGTCGTCAACCTGGCCCATGGCGACTTCATCGTCTTCGGGGGGCTTTTGGCGCTGACCCTGTTCGAAACCTTCGGGGTCAGCCCGGCGGTCTCCTTCCCGATCGCCGGGCTGCTGATCTTCGCCTTCGGCGCGCTGGTCCAGTTCGGCGTGATCGAGCGCATCGGGCTCGGTCGGCCGGATGCGGAACTGCGTACTCTGCTCGCGACCTTCGGGTTGTCCTACGTCGTGGCCAATACGAGCTTTCTGCTCTGGGGCTCGCAGTTCCAGTCGATCCCCTTCCTGCAGGGCTCGATCCAGCTCGGCACGATCGCGATCCCGGAAGCGCTGTTGATGTGCTCGGCGATCGCCTTCGCCATCGCGATCGTGGTCCATATCTGGCTGACCCATACGATGCTCGGGAAATCCGTCCGGGCCGTGGCGCAATCCGGGCTCGGCGCGGCATCCTGCGGTCTCGACATCGTCTGGCTGCGCATCCTGGCCTTCGCGCTCGGTTCGGCGATGGCGGGCAGCGCCGGCGCGCTGCTGATCGCGCTGATCCCCTTCCAGACCGCCTCGGGCAGCGAGTTGACGGTGCAGGCCTTCACGCTCATCGCGCTCGGTGGCCTCGGCAATTACGGCGGGGCGTTCCTCGCCGCCGAGCTGCTCGGGCTGGTCGAGGTGTTCACGCAATACCTGTACGGCTCCAATGCCGCGAGCGCCCTCATCTATCTGGTTTTCATCGGTGTTCTGGTGTGTCGCCCGCGGGGGCTGCTCGGGCGGGTGGGGCGGGTATGAAACAGCGCTATGGGGAAGGCCTCGTCTTCGCGGCCGTGCTTCTGGTCGGACTCGCGATCGCCGGTTTCGGCACCGGATATCAGGCCCAGACCCTATTCCAGATGGTGATGATGGTGTTGCTGGCCGTGGGCTGGAACGTCATCAGCGGCTTCACCGGCTATGTGTCGTTCGGCCAGGTCGCGTTCTTCGGGTTCGGCGCCTTCGCCGCGGCCGTCGCGATCCTGAACCTCGACGTGCCGTGGTACGTCGCGATGGGCATCGCCGGGGCCGCCGCCGCCCTGGTGGCGCTGCCGCTCGGCCTGATCATGCTGCGGCTCAGCGGCATCTTCTTCGCGCTCGGCATGTTCGGGCTGGCTCGGATCTTCCAGCTCACGGCGAGTTCGATCGACATCACCGGCGGTCCGATGGGGACCACGGTGCCGGGTGCCGAGTCGCCGAACCTGACGGCCATCGTCGCCATCGGCATCACCGCCGTCGCGGTCGCCATTACCTACGCCGTTTCCCGGTCGCGTCTCGGCCTTACTCTGATGGCGACGCGCGACGATCCCGTCGCGGCCCAGGCGGCCGGTGTCGATATCTGGAAGGCCAAGGTCATCGCCTTCTGCATCAGCGCCGCCTTCGCCGCCGTCGCCGGGGCCCTATACGTCTGGAATGTCGGCTACCTCGATCCCAGCAGCGCCTTCGCCGGCACGATCGAGTTGCAGAGCGTGTTGATGGTGCTGGCCGGGGGCATCGGCACCGTGTGGGGGCCGGTGATCGGTGGAGTGCTGGTCTCGCTGCTGTCGACCTTCCTATGGGCGAGTTTCCCGATGGAACAGCAAATCGTGCTGGGCGTGCTGACCATGGCGATCGCGGTCTTCGCGCCCACCGGGTTGATGGGCGCCCTGCGGCAGCGCGGCTGGATCCGGCGCGCCCCGATCTGGGGGCCGCCCCTTGCCGCCTCCGCTTCTCCGGTTACCACGACAGCCGTGCCGCGCGACGCGGGCGGCGCTCCCGTGCTGACCTGCCGAAAGCTCAGCGTGCGGTTCGGCGGCGTCAAGGCCGTGACCGAAGTCGACCTCGACGTGCGGGCGGGCGAGATGCTGGCCATCATCGGCCCGAACGGCGCCGGCAAGAGCAGCCTGTTCAACCTCATGTCCAACTTTCACCGACCGACCGGTGGCCAGGTTCTGCTCGACGGGCAGCCGATCCTCGGCATCGCACCGTTCCGGCTTGCACGCTGCGGCATCGCCCGTACGTTCCAGACCAGCCGGCTGTTCCGATCGATGAGCGTGTGGGAAACGGTCCTGGTCGCTGCCGCGAGCGTGGCACCCGATCGCCACGAGGCGGTGCGGGCGACGACCGAGATTCTCGACCGGATCGGCCTGCTCGATCGCTGGGACGATCCGCCCGATCTGCTGCCGCCCGGCCGCCAGCGGCTGCTGGAGATCGGCCGTGCCCTGGCGCTGAAACCGAGGGTACTGCTGCTCGACGAGGCCATGGCCGGCATGACCTTGCAGGAAATCGAACGCGTCCACGACGCGCTGCGCGCGGCGATCGCGCGCGGCACGGCCGTCGTCGCGATCGAGCACGTGCTGCCGGCCATCGCTCCTTTGGCGGCGCGCGTTCAGGTACTCGATTTCGGACGCACCATCGCCGAGGGCATTCCCCGCGAAGTCCTGCGCGACCCCATCGTGGTCGAAGCCTATATGGGAGCCGAATATGACGCGTGAACCCGGCGCGGCCCAGCCGATCCTGCCTCCGCCGATCCCGCGTCCGTCGATCCTGCGCTTGGACGACGTCAGCGCCGGCTATGGTAAGGTCGCCACCATCCGGCAGATCGGCTTCGAGCTCGCCCCCGGCGAATCGGCCGCGGTGATCGGCGCCAATGGTGCCGGCAAGACCTCGATGCTGCGCGCCATCATGGGGGAGATCCGCACCAAGACGGGCGACATCGCATTCGACGGCGTGTCCATGCGCGACCTGCCGACGTTCCAGCGTGCGCGGCTCGGCATCGGTTATGCACCGGAGGGGCGCCAATTGTTCCCCAGCATGTCGGTCGTGGAGAACCTCGAAATCGGCGCGGCGCGGATGGAGGCGGGTGCCCGCCGCCGGCGCATCGGCCAGATGGTCGACATCTTTCCCAAGCTCCAGCCGCTGCTCGAGACCCATTGCTGCTACCTGTCCGGCGGCGAGCAGCAGATGGTGACGATCGCCCGGGCCCTGATGAACGAGCCCCGGCTGCTGATCCTCGATGAGCCGTCGACCGGTTTGGCGCCCCGTGTCATCTCGGAACTCTACGCCTCGCTGGCGACCCTGCTGCCGACGGGGCTGACGATCCTGGTCGCCGAACAGAACGCGCGGGCCGCCCTGCGCTTTGCCAGCCGGGCGATCGTCCTGGAGGACGGACACATCGTGGCGGCCGGCCCCTCGGCATCGCTGCGGCAGGACCGGCGTGTGGTCGAAGCCTATGTCGGCGGGCTCGCGGCGGTCGGCTAATCGCTCCGGCCGTCGGCCAGGAGCGCCTGTACGGCGAGGTAGCCGAAGGTAAGCGCCGGCCCCAGCGTGATGCCCGGCCCGGGATAGGCGCCCTTCATCACCGAGTTCATATCGTTGCCGCAGGCGTAGAGCCGTCCGACGGCATGCCCGTCCGGGCCTAGCACGCGCGCGCTGTCGTCGGTTTCGAGCCCGAGGGCCGTTCCGAGGTCGCCCGGGTAGAGGGCGACCGAGAAATACGGCGGCGTCTCGATCGGTGCGACGCAGGGATTCGGCTGTTGGGCGGCATCGCCCAGATGCCGCTGATAGGCGTTCCCACCGCGCCCGAAGGCGGGGTCGCGCCCCTGCCGCGCCTCCCGATTATAGCCTTCCACGGTTTCGGTCAGCGCGCTCGGGTCGACCTCGATCCGCCGGGCCAGCTCCTCGATGCTGTCGGCCTGGCGCAGATAGCCGGTCCGCTTCGCCTGCCGCAGCGACGGGGTCGGCGTGAACGGCTTGATCGCGCCGAGGCCGTAGCGCCACAGGAAATGCCGGTCGCAGATCAGGTGGCAAGGGATCGCCGGACCAAGATTATGAGCGCGGAACATGGCCTGCACGAACTCGTGATAGGACACCGCCTCGTTGGCGAAGCGGTGGCCGGATCCATCCACGGCGATCAGCCCCGGCTTGCCGCGATCCGTGACGGTGTGCGGAAACACGGCGTCGCTGCCATCCGCCCGGCGGAACCGCGATACCGGCGTCCAGAAGGCGTTGTTCGCATTGTCCTTGCCCATCCGGGCGCCGGCCGTGAGGCCCAGCGCGATCCCGTCGCCGGTGTTGGTCGGGCAGACGGCCGACAGCGCGCCCGCGGCGGCCGGCAGGTGACGCGCACGCATCGGGGCGGAATGGGAAAAACCGCCGGTGGCGAGGATCACGCCCCGGCGTGCCGTGACCCTGTGCTGGCCCGCCGCGTCGCGGACCACGACACCGCGCACGGCGCCCTCCGCGACCACCAGATGGTCGACCTCGGTATCGAGGCTGAGATCGACGCCGGTTGCGAGCACGGTTTCGAACAGGCGCCCGGCCAAGGCGTTGCCCAGCACCAGCGTCGTGCCCCGATGCGCGATCAGCCGCTCGCGGGCATAGCGCAGGACCAGCCGTGCCGCGCGGGCGGCCGAACGCGGCGAGCGCAGGATGCGGCGGAAATGTGGGATGTCCGCGCGGTCGACCATCATGCCGCCGAACAGCATGAACTCGGGCAGGGGCGCGCGCAGCAGCCGGAAGGCGTCGCCCAACCGGCCTGCGTCGTAGGGCTCCGGCTCCAGCACGCGGCCGCCGAGGGTCGCGCCGGGCAGGTCGGGATAGTAGTCGGGATAGGCTTTGACCGGGCGCAGGCGCAGCGCCGTCACATCCTCGATCGCCGCGATAGCCTGGTCGGCTTGGTCGAGGAAGCGCAGGGCGAGATCGCCGTCTTGCAGGTCGGGCACGGTCGCGTCGAGATAGCGCCGCGCCGCCGCCGGGCTATCGGCAAGGCCGGCCGCTGCCATCTTCCGATTGGCCGGGACCCATACCATGCCGCCGGAAATCGCCGCGGTGCCGCCTACTTGCGACGATTTCTCGACCAGGAGGACGTCGAGGCCGCTTGCTCCCGCTAGGGCGGCGGCGGTGAGGCCGGCGGCTCCGGCTCCCAGCACGATCACATCGTACGCGCGATCCGGCCTGAGGCTCTGTGTGATGCCGGGTGTGCGGGTTCCGGTCGCCATCCGCGGGCGATCACGCCTCGCCGGGTTCGGGCGAGGAAATCAGTCGATAGCCTAGCTCCTGCGACAACCGGTCGGAGATTTCCTTGATCAGCGGCACTTGCTTGTTCAGCGTCTGCAGCGACAGGCGCCAGACCGGGCCCGAGACGCCGATGGCGGCGGTGACGCGTCCGGCGAAGTCGCGGACCGGCACCGCGACGCAGCGGATCTCCCCGTCGAACTCGCTGTCGTCGAAGGCGACGCCGGAGCGTCGCACATCATCGATCTCGGGCTGCAACTGATCGATGGTTATCAGCGTCTTGGGGGTGAACGCGCGCAGCTCGTTGCGGTTGATGTACGAGTTGAGTTCGGCCGGCTTCATCGTCGCCAGAAACACCTTGCCGAGCGCCGTCGCATGGGCCGGGCGCACCACGCCGACCCGGCTGGTCAGCTGGAACGCGCCGGTGCCGGCCGCCCGCGCGACGATGACGATCTCGTCGCCCGAGCGGATGGCGAGATGCGCGCTTTCTCCTGTCGCCCGGGTCAGTTCCTCCAGGAACGGCTCGGCCAGGCTGACCAACTCGACCTCATCGAGCGAACTCGACGCCAGCACGAACAAGGGTCGCCCGATCCGATATTTCTTGGTGTCCGCGTCCTGCCGAATATAGCCGAGCGACACCATCGTCTTGGTGAGGTGAAAGGTCGTGCTGTTGTGCAGGCCGACGCGCTTGCTGAGGGCGACCAGCGTGATGCCGTCGCGCGCCCGGGCGATCTCTTCCAGAATGCTGAAGGCTCGGGCGAGCGACTGCACGCCACCGCCCTTTTCCGTCGGTGGCGGCCCGGCCGGGATTTCCCCTTCCGGCATGTCGATTTCCGGGGATGCCGCCGCCTTCTTGCGTCGCGCGGGCTTTTCCTTCACTGCATCAACCACGTTTTCGGCCCAACCTATTTTGGCGCTGTCGCACGATATCGAGCGGTCTCGCGACATAGCATAGCGCTCCGCATTCCAGATCGAAGCACCGTCTACAGATTGAAGACAACCAGACGCTCCTCGGTCATGTCCCGCATGGCATAGCGCGGACCTTCGCGGCCGATGCCGCTGTCCTTGACGCCGCCATAGGGGAGCTGATCGGTTCGCCAGGTCGACGTGCCGTTGATGATGACGCCGCCGGCGCGGATCGCGCGGATCGCGCGCATGCCGGTCGCCAGCGACGCGGTGAAAATGCCGCATTGCAGGCCATAGGGGCTGGCATTGATCTGCTCGAACACCGTCTCGATGTCGCGGTAGCGGTGCACGCTCACAACCGGACCGAACACTTCCTCGCAGACGACCTTCTGGGAGCGATCGATATCGGTCAGCAGGGTCGGCGCGGAGTGGGCGCCGGTGCGGACGCCGCCGGTCAGCACGCGCGCGCCCGAGGCCCGTGCCTCCTCGACCCAGCTCTCCACACGCCGGGCCGCCGCCTCGTCGATCAGCGTGCCGACATCGGTCTCGGGGTCGAGCGGGTCGCCGGCCTTGAGCTTGCCGATCTCCGCCACCATCAGCGCGATGACCTGGTCGGCCAGGCTTTCATGCACGTAGACATTCTGGACGGAGATGCAGCTTTGGCCCGCGAGCCGCATCGAATTGCGGGCGCAGAGCGGTGCCGCGATCGCGGGATCGGCGTCCTCGTGCACGATGGTGGCGCCGTTGCCGCCCAGTTCGAGCGCCACGCGTGTCAACCCGCTGGCACCCTTGATTTCGCGCCCGACGCGGGACGAACCGGTGAAGGTGACGAAATCGACCCTTGGGTCGCGGACCAGCGCCGGACCGACCTCGTTGCCGAACAGCAGGCCGACCGATCCGGCGGGTGTTCCGGCTTCGTGAAACAGCTCGACCAGTTTCGCCACCACGCGCGGCGCCTGGGGCGGAGCCTTGATGACGATGCTGTTCCCGGCGGCCAGCGCCGGGGCGATCTTGTGGCAGGCGAGGTTGAACGGCGCGTTGAAAGGGGTGATGCCGGCGACCACGCCGACCGGAAAGCGCAGCAGGAACGCCATCTTGCCCGCCCCCATGGCGGTGCCGTCGAGCGGTACGTGCTCGCCCTCGATGCGGATGGCTTCCTCCGCCGCCAGGGAGAGCGTGTCCTGGGAGCGCAGGACTTCGGCCTTGGCGTCCTTGATCGCCTTGCCGGTTTCCCGCGTCATGATCTCGCCGATCTCGTCCGCGCGCTCGACGATCAGCGTTTGCACCCGGCGCAGCAGGGCCGCGCGCTGATAGCCCGGCATGGCGGCCATGATGGGCTTGGCGGCGACCGCCGCCACCAGCGCATCGTCGAGGTCGCGCAGGGTCGACCGGGCGACGCGCCCGACCACTTCGCCGCGATACGGATCGACGACATCGTCATGGACCTCGCCGCCGCGCCAGGCGCCGCCGATCAGCATCCGGGCCAGGGGTGGATCCCGCGTCACGTCGAGAGGGGTGGTTTGTGTCAGCGACATCGGGTGGCTCCTGATAGTGGTGCCGATATCCTACTTTATGAAATGGCCACTCACAATATAAGAGGTTCGTTCAACTAAAGGGCGGTAAAGGGTCAGCCGGTTTTCTGGCCGTCGCCCACCAACGAGACCAACGCATCCAGCCCAACCAGATAGGATTTCGTGCCGAGGCCCGTGATCATCCCCGTGGCGGCTTCGGCGGTCACCGACTTGAAGCCGCGCTTGTCGATATTGCTCATATGCACCTCGATGCAGGGAAAGCGCATGGAGCGCAAACAGTCCCGAAGCGCGAAGCCGGTATGGAGAAAGCCCGCCGGATTAAGCAGCATCCCGTCGATACCCTGCTCGGCGGCCAGATAGATCCGGTCGATCGCGTGCCCTTCGACATTCGTGTAGAAAATATCGAGGGTCGCACCCCGCGCTTCGGCGTGGCGCTGCAGCATCGCATCCAGTTCCGCGGCCGTCGTGGTTCCGTAGATCTCGGGCTCGCGCTTGCCGAGCCAAACCATGGTGGCGCCCTGCACCACCAGCAGCTTCATTCCGTTCTCCTGTTTTCCAGAATTCGATTTTCGGGCATCCGATTCCCCCGCATCCGCCGTCAGTCGTCGAATTCGATATGGCGGTCGAGCACCACGGTGCCGTCGACATTCTTCACGATGTTGTAGCTGTGCAAGCCGTCGCCGTTGCGGTCGAAACCGTAGGTGCCTTCAACCCCTCGGTACCCGCGCAGCGAGAGCAGAGCATCCCGGATTTGCTGGGGTTCGCCGCCTCCCCCTTGGCTGAGAGCCAGGGTGAGGATGCGGGTCGCGTCATAGGGCCATGCGCCGAAGAAATCGGGCGCCGTGCCATATTTCGCCTGGTAGGCCTGCGCGAATTCCCGCGCCTCGGGATTGGCGTCGCGATGGAAATCGGCAACCCCGAACGTGCCGTAAAGCGCTGCCCCGGCGAGCTTCAACGCCGTCGTCGTCGTGATCGATGGCGAACCGATCCAGGGGAGGTTGACGCCGAGCTGGCGGAGCTGGCGCGCGAAAACCGCGAGATCGGTCTCGAAGGTGATGAAGCTCGAGACGATATCGGCGCCGGATTGCCTCACCGCGAGCGCCACGGGCGTGAAATCCAGCGAGTTGTTGGGCTGCCCCTGCCGCAGGACGGGTGTGACACCCTGCTTTGCCAGTGCATCGATCAGCAACTGGCTGGCACTGGTGCCGAACGCATCGGTCGAATGAACGATCGCCCATTTGCGCTTGCCGAGCGTCTCCAGACCAAAGGCGGCGATCACGCGCGCGGTATAGATATCGTTCGGGCGACAGCGGAACAGCCAGGGATTCCCGGCCTGGGTGAGGCGTGGATCCGTGCCGCCGATCATCACCGGCTTGCCGGCCTTCAAAATGTCGGGCGCGATCGCCCCGATTTGGGTGCTCCGGGTCGGGCCCAGTATCGCCGTGATTTCCGGATCGCTGATCAGCTTGTTGAAGGCGAGTACCGTGCCTGGATTGGTGGATTGATCGTCCTCGATCACCAGTTCGACGGGCCTGCCGGACACGCCGCCGGCCCGGTTCGCCTCGTCGACGGCCAGGGTGGCGCCTTGAAGCGCGTACCGGCCGGCCTCGGCAAGCGGCCCCGTCGTTGGAATGACGGCCCCGAGCTTCACCGTGTCGGCAGCGGAGGCCGACCGCCACGAGACGGCCAGAGCCGCCGCCATGGATCCGAGCAGAATGTTCCGACGATGATACATAAACCCCCCCATCCCGGCATTTTTTTGGTTGGTGGGGGCTGTGCTGGTCTGCCGAGTCCGACCAGTAGCCCGAATGCGTCCTGGTCCTTTGGGCCTGTGAGGAAGAGTACGGCGCCGGCCGCCTTGAGTCGCACCCGCCATCGGGCGACTCTATAATCACGCAATATACTATATTATGAAATATATAATCACAATATAAGAGATACGCCCTGGTTTTCGCCGCGTTTGTCCCAGGTCGCTACGGCTCGGAGCCGTTTCGCGAACGCGTCGGCGACCTTGCCGAGATAGCCGAAGGTTATCTATTTCGGCGTGCTATTCATTGGACGCATCCCCATGAGGTTTCGCACTCTTCGGCCGCGCCCCGCATCAGGTCGGAAGCGGTCTTGACCTGGGTGTGAGTGCGGTCCTGTGACCGTCGACGAGCTTCAATACGCGCGATGCCTATGCCGCCATCGTGGCCGGCAGCGGAATATACAAGCGAACATCACGGTTCCTTTCCGGGGGATCGTCCGCAGAGCGCCGGAAACAAGGCGTCAGCTAGGGATGGAAGCGATGCGAAGCGATGGAATGAGGCGGATGATCTGGCTTGCCGGGGCGCTGGTGCTTCTCGGCGGGTCGGCGGCGCACGCCGGGGAGAAGGCGATCAAGATCGGCGTGCTCGGCGACATGAGCGGTTATGCCTCGTCCACCGGAGGGGTGGGCGCCGTCACCGCGGCGCGGCTGGCGATCGAGGATGTCGGCGGCGCGATCGACGGCAAGCCGATCACTCTCATCAGTGCCGATATGCAGAGCAAGCCCGATACGGCCGCGACGATCGCGCGCCAATGGTTCGATCAGGACGGCATCGACATCATCGTCGACGTTCCGGTCTCCTCCGTGGCGCTCGCCGTGCAGGCCGTTGCCCGGGAAAAGCACAAGGTGCTGCTGATCACCGCGGGGCTCACCACCGATCTCACCCGGGAGCAGTGCTCCCCCTGGACGCTGCAATGGGCCGACGACACCAGCGCGCTCGCCCAAGGCACGGTGCGCGCGCTGGTCGCCCAGGGTCTTCGCAAATGGTTCTTCGTGACGGCGGATTTCGCCTTCGGCCATGCCCTGCAGCGCGATGCGACAGCCATATTGCAGGCGGCCGGCGGCGAGCTGGTGGGCAGCGTGCAGGCGCCGATGCAGACCACCGATTTCAGCTCGTACCTGATCACCGCGCAATCCTCGCCGGCCCAGGTCGTGGCTTTCGCCAACGCGTCGATCGACACCATCACCTCGATCAAGCAGGCTGGCGAATTCGGCCTCGCGGCAAGCGGCAAGAAGCTCGCGGCGCTGCTGGTCTACATCTCCGACGTCCATTCGATCGGGCTCGCCGACGCGCAAGGCCTCTACGTCACCAGTGGCTACTATTGGGATGAGAGCGAGGCCAGCCGAGCCTTCGCCCGCCGCTTCTTCGCCATCCAGCACGCCATGCCGACCAAGGAGCAGGCGAACATCTATGCCGGCCTGACGAACTACTTCCGCGCCGTCAAGGAAACCGGTGGGGACGCCGCCGATCCGGTGATGACCTGGCTCAAGTCGCACCCGCTCGATTATTTCGGGCGCCAGACCACGCTGCGGGCGGATGGCCGGGTGATGTACGACCTCGCTTTGTATCAGGTGAAGTCGCCCGCCGAATCGAAGGCGCCTTGGGACTACTACAAGAAGATCGCGGAGGTGCCGGCGGAACAGGCATTCCTGCCTCTGGATGCCGCGCGCTGCCCTTCAGCGGCGTCTCGCTAGACGCGGGCCAAGCCGCCACGCGCGGGGACGAGATAGCCGCCGGTTATCGCCTTTGGCCGGCAAGTTATTGGACGAGCATGAGCCGCGGCTTGCACACTCATCGCGGGTGGAAAACGCGTGGTGAACTCAATGACCAAGAGGACGACCGATGCCTGACACCTTCGAACCCGGAACCGGGCTGCGTTTCGTCGAACTGAGCCATCCTTGGGGCCATGGCATCCCGGTCTGGCCCGGCGATGCCGATGTGAAGCTCGAACGCGCGGTCAACCACGCCAAGGACGGGGTGATGAGCCAGAAGCTGATCGCCAACATGCATTGCTCGACGCATATGAACGCGCCCATCCATCTGATCCAGGGCGGCGCCTATGTCGGGCAATTGCCGATCGATCGCTTCTTCGGAAACGGGGTCATTCTCTCGATCCCGAAGGCGCGCTGGGAATCCGTCACCGCGGACGATCTCGCCGCCGCGACGCCGCGCGTCGAGCCCGGCGACATCGTGCTGATCGTCACGGGCTGGCACCTCAAATACTCGGACAGCCAGGAATATTTCGGCGAGGCGCCCGGCTTGTCGCTGGGGGCGGCCGATTGGCTCGTCGCACGGGGCGCGCACCTCGTCGGCATGGATACCCCGGCGATCGACCATCCGCTGGCCACGTCGCTCGGACTGCAGCGCAACGGCCCGTTGATGCGCCGGCTGCCGCAGAAATATCGCACGGAACAGGGCCGCGACCCGAAGCAGGCGTTTCCCGACTGGAATCCCGCCCATCGCCGTCTGCTGTCGGCGGGTATTCCGACCATCGAGAATGTCGGCGGCGATGTTCGGGAGTTGCTCGGCACACGCTGCACGATCCACGCGCTGCCTTGGCGGTGGATGGACGGCGATGCCTGCGTCATCCGGCTGATGGCGATCATCGATCCCGGCGGGAGCTATCGCATCGAAGCCGGCGCCCGCTGAGCGGAGAGCCAGAACAGGAAGCAAGCATGTCCGGACCGATCCAGGGAGCCAATGGGCTCGTCTATTACGACCTCACCAACTACATCGGGCACGGCGCCCCGCAATGGCCGTCGAGCTCCAATCTCAACATCCGCACGCTCAAGTTCCATGCCAAGGATGGCGTCTTCGTGCAGCAATACGAAGGCATCATGCACCGGTCCACCCATATGGATGCCGAAATCCATGTGACGGCGAATGGCCGGACCCTGGCGGGCTACGAGCCCTGGCGCTTTTTCGGTACCGGCGTCGCGGTTTCCATCCCGAAGGACAAGTGGGGCGTCATCACGCCCGACGATCTGGAAAAGGTTACGCCGCGCATCGAGCGAGGCGATATCCTGATGATCAATACCGGGAGCCACCACAAGCTCGGCGACAACGACGATTACTATGCCTATTCGCCCGGCCTCTATAAGGAGGCGGCGGAATGGATCGTCGAGCGCGGGGTCAAGATGGTCGGCGTCGATGTCCAGGCGTTGGATCATCCGCTCGGCACCAAGCTCGCGGATCACGGCCCGGGGCCGTCGCACCCACATCTCAACGACGAGTACCGAGCCCTACATGGCCGCGACATCCTCGATGATTTCCCGCATTGGGAGCCGTCGCACAAGATCATGATGGGGGCGGGCATCCCCGGGATCGAGAATGTCGGGGGCGATCTCGATCTCGTGACCGGCCGGCGCTGCACCTTCATGGCTTTCCCCTGGCGCTGGCCGGATGGCGAAGGCTGCATCGTTCGCGTAATCGCGGTGGTCGATCCCGACCAAAAATTCCGGCTCGGCAACGGGCACTGATCCATGCAGATCACCCGTTTTTCCGACGCCCAGAAATACGAGACGACCGGGCATTTCGACATGGCCGGGCTACGGCTGCAGGGTGGTGCCGCGACCCGGACGGACGGTGTCACGATCTCCTTGTCGTATTTCCTGCCGGGCGGCGGCGCCGACCGTTCGGCTTCGCCCACGGAAAAGTACTACGTCGTGCTGGATGGCGAGGTGACGATCGGCCTCGACGACGGCGAGCAGATACTCGGCCCGCTCGACTCCTGCCATCTCGCCGGCGGCGAAGCTCGGTCGATCCTCAACTGGGGCAAGACCGTGGCTCGGATGCTGGTCGTGATCGTGACACCGAGAGGCGAAAAATGATCTCCGAGCCGCTGCGCAATCCGCTCTCGCTCTTCCAGGTCGAGGGCAAGTCGGCGCTCATCACCGGGGCTTCCGGGGCGTTCGGCCGGGCGATCTCGATCGCGCTCGCCGCCCTCGGGGCGAGCGTCACGATCGCCGGCGCATCGCAGACGGAACTCGACGAGGTCGCGGACGAGATCCGCGGCTTGGGTGGCGCCGTGACCACCGTCTATGGGCGGCCGGACACGCTCGCCGACGCCGACCGCTTCAGAGACGCGGCCTTGCAGGCCTATGGACGCCTCGATCAGCTGATCGTCGCCTCGGGCTACAACAAGGCCGGCTTCATCCACGAGATGGAATACGAGGACTGGCAGTCGGTGATGGACGCCAATGTCCGCGGCGCCTGGCTGATGACCAAGTCGGTCGGCACGCATTTCATCGCCCAGCAGGTCAAAGGCAAGGTCCTGTTGATGTCCTCCGTGCGCGGGCGGCACGGCAACATCTCCGGATACACTGCCTATTGCACCTCCAAGGGGGCCACGGATGCGCTCACCCGGGTGCTCGCCACGGAATGGGGAAAATACGGGATCACCGTGAATGCGATCGCGCCGACGGTCTTCCGGTCCAAGCTGACGGCCTGGATGTTCGGCGATGACGAACTCGGCCAGGCGACGCGGCAGCGCTCCTTATCCCGGATCGCGCTCGGTCGGCTCGGCGAGGCCGAGGACCTCGTCGGCATGGGGCTCTATCTGCTGTCGCCCGCCTCCGATTTCTGCACAGGACAGGTGATGTATGTCGACGGCGGATTTACCGCTGGCTGAGGCGCTCGTCCATCGGCCGGCGCTCGTGGTCGGCGGCGGCCGCATGGGCCTCGCCATCGCGCATATCCTGGCGGCGGCGGGTATGCTGGTGACCGTCGTGGAGCCGAGCCCTGGTATCGTCGAAGCCGCCCCGGAGCGGCTGCGCCAGATCAGCCGGGCGCGTGGGCTGGACGAGGCCATCGCCGGGCGGGTGACCTACATCGCCGCGATCGAAGATGTCGGCGGGGAGATCGGCATCGCGATCGAAGCGGCGCCGGAGAACCTCGACCTCAAGCGTGATATATTCCGCCGCCTCGAGGTGGCCTGCTCGCCCGATACCATCCTGGCGACGAACACCTCGGTCATCCCAATTGCCCGGATCGCCGTCGACGTCTCCCGGCGCGCCCGAATCGTCGGAACACATTTCTGGAACCCGCCCTATGCCGTGCGGTTGGTCGAGGTTATCCAAGCCGTGGAAACCTCCGACGAGACCGTCCACCAGACGATGGCTCTGCTGGCGGAAGTCGGTCAGCGCCCCGTTCACGTCTGGAAGGATATCCCGGGCTTTATCGGCAACCGGCTGCAGCATGCCCTCAAGCGCGAGGCGATCGCCCTCGTCCAGGCGGGGGTCTGCGACGCCGAGACGATCGATACCGTGGTGAAGGACAGCTTCGGCGCGCGGCTCGGGATCATGGGGCCGCTCGAACAGTCGGATCTCGTCGGCCTCGCCCTGACCCTGGCGATCCACGAGACCATCCTACCCGACCTCGATGTCAGCCGTGCCCCGCAAAAGCTCCTCGTCGATCTCGTCGCCGCGGGCGATACCGGTGCCAAAACCGGCCGGGGGTTCCGCAGCTGGAGTCCGGAAGAGCGCGTCGAGTTGGAGCAGCGGCTCGATCGGGCATTGCTCGGGAAAGCGGGCACATAGCGGGTGCGGAGCGGGTGTGCTAGCGTCAGCCGCCTCATGATGCCGGCGCAAGACCGGCTGGGAGGAAGGGCTAGGGAATGCAGTCGCGCCTACTTCGCCATTTTCTAGCGGTCTATAATCACCTCAATATCACGACGGCCGCCGAGGCGATCGCCATTACGCAGCCGGCCCTGACCAAGAGCATCCAGCTGCTCGAAGCGGATCTCGGCGTTCCTCTGTTCGATCGCCTGCCGAACGGCGTCGTGCCCACGCGCTACGGCGAGGCGCTCGCCAAGCACGCGACCATGATCTTTCTCGAATACGATCACGCGCTCGCGGAAGTCGAAGCGATGAAGGGCGGGGCGTCGGGGAATATTCGGATCGGCGCGGGCCCGATTTGGCTGACCCACTTTCTGCCCCCGGCCATCGCCATGTTCCGGGCGGCGCATCCAAGCGTGAGACTCTCGCTCGACGGAACGGTCATCAGCACGGCCATCCCCGCCTTGCTGCGCGGCGATATCGAGATCTTTTGCGGCTCGCTGGATTTTCCGGATCACCCGGACCTCATCAAGCGCGAGATGGGTGAGATCGAGCATGTGGTGATGGCGAGCCGCCACCACCCGCTCGTCACCTCCATCGAGGCCAAACCGGCCCAGCTCCTCCACTATCCATGGGCGATGCTCGCGAGCGACGATGTCGGACGCCGGCAGCTATCGGCCTATTTCGCGAATCACGGCTTGCTGGCGCCGAAAGCGATTCTCGAAAGCACGTCGATCATCGGTATCCTTCAGAACGTGCGGCAAGGCGATTTCCTCGCCTGTCTGGCGCGCCCGCTGCTCAACAGCCCGAGCGCCGAGGGGCTTTCGGAAGTGCCCGGACCCGGCCCGATCTGGCGCTATCAGGCGGGCATGGCGATCCGCAGGCGACTGCATACCCCCGTCGCGACGAACCGCTTCGTGGATAGCGTGATCAGCACATACTACCAGAAGTTCGCGGCGGCTTAGCGGGCCCCCCGTTACATGCCCAGATGATGCGGCAGCCAGACGGAGATGAGCGGCACGTAGGTGATGAACACCAGAAACGCCAGCATCACCAGCAGCCAGGGCCAGACCGCGACCGTCAGCTCCGAGATCCCCATGCGGGCGATGCCCGAGGCGACATAGAGATTGAGGCCGACCGGCGGGTGGCACAGGCCGACCTCCATGTTCACCGCCATCAGAATCCCGAAATGGATGGGATCGACGCCCAGGCTGGTCGCGATCGGGAACAGGATCGGCGCCATGATCAGCAGGATCGAGGTCGGCTCCATGACGTTGCCGGCCATGAGCAGGACGATGTTGACGACGATGAGGAAGGTCCAGACATCGAAGTGCTGCGCCACGATCCAGGCGGCCATCGACTGCGGAATATGCTCGTTCGTCATCAGGAACGAGAACAGCACGGCGTTGGTGATGATGTAGAGCAGCATCGAGCTGGTATTGGCGGCACTCAACAGCACCTTGGGCACGTCGCGCAGGCGCAGATCCCGATAGACCAGAACCGTGATCACGAAGGCATAGACCGCGGCGACCGCGGCGGCCTCCGTTGGCGTGAAGATGCCGCCATAGATGCCGCCCAGCACGATGACGATGAGCAGCAGGCCCCAGACGGATTCGCGGAAGGCATGCCAGCGTTCCCGCCAGGTCGCGCGCTTCATGCGCGGATAGCCGCGGCGCCAGGCGATGGCCAGCGTCAGGCCGATCATGAGGATGGCGAGCAGGAGGCCCGGTACGACACCGGCCATGAACAAGGCACCGATGGAGGTATTCGTCGAGACGCCGAACAGCACCAGAATGACGGAGGGCGGCAACAGAATGCCGAGCGCCCCCGATGTCGTCACCACGCCGGCGCCGAAGCGCTTGGGATAGCCTTGCTCGACCATGGCCGGCAGGATGATCGAGCCGATCGCCACCACGGTCGCGACGCTCGATCCCGAAACCGCGGCGAACAAGGCGGAAGCCGCGACGCCGGCCAGGCCGAGGCCGCCGGGCCAATGTCCGACCAGGGAACTGGTGAAGGCGATCATGCGCCGCGCTACCCCGCCGCGGGTGAGGAACGTCCCGGCCAGGATGAAGAACGGGATCGCCATGATCGAAAAATTATCGAGCCCGGTGAACAGCTTCAGACCGACACTCTCGATCGGCACCTCGGTCATCGTGACCATGAAGGTCAGCACGGTGAGGCCGAGCGCGATCGAGATCGGCATGCCCGTGAGCATGAGGGCGATCAGAATGCCGAAGATCAGGGCGGCGCTCATGGCGCGCGCGCCGTTTCGATGGCCGCGATCGCCTGCTTGCCGTCCAGTTCTTGGACGTCGTCGACATGGCCGGGATCGTGATGGGGCACATCGCCGGTTCGCCAGAAATGATAGGCGACCTGCAGGAAGCGGAAGCACATCAGGTAGGACCCGAGCGGAATGCAGAGATAGATGATCCAACTCGGCCATTCGAGATCCGGAGTCGTCTGGTCGGTTCCCATCAACCCGTAGACGAAGCGCGCGCCCATCGTGCCGATGACGCCGGTGAACAGCACGCCGCAGAGCAGGCCGAACAGGACAACGACCTTCCGTCTGCCGGGTTCGAGGCGCTTCACCAGCACGTCGACCCCGACATGGATGCCGGTGCGAACCCCATAGGCGGCGCCGAACTTTGCCATCCAGATGAACATGAAGATGCAGAGTTCCTGCGCCCAGGAGAGGTCGATCAGGCTCACCACCGGATAGAGCAGTCGAAAGCCGGCGGCATAGCGCTGGACCACAGCCAGGAAGATGATCAGCGTGGCCCCGCCGATCATCGTGGTGATCAAGATTTCTTCCAACCGATCGAGAACGCGAAACGGCATCCGGCTTTCCCTCCGTCAACCTTACACGGGCAACCTTGAAACAGGACCGTCTCGCGGCGGCCCGACCGGTCCCGCCGGTCGAACGCCTCGAAACGGTGCGAGAGGGAGTATCAGGGGGCTTCGCTCGACGTCGCCTTTTGGAACGCGTCTATCGTCGCCTTGCCGATGCGCGACGTCATTTCGGCGGTGACCGGCTCCAGGGCCTTGTGCCAGGCGGCTTTTTGCTCGGGCGTCAGCTCGATGAAGGTGATCCTGCCGGACTTCTTCATCTCGGCGAGCGCGTCGCCATTCTCTTTTTCCGACAAGTCGTTCGCATAGGCCGTCGCCTCCGCCATCGCCTTGTCGAGCTGGCCACGGATATCGGCCGGCAGGCCTTCCCAGAATTTCTTGTTCACGATGACCGCGTAGCCGATATAGCCGTGGTCGGACAGGGTCGCGTATTTCTGCACCTCGTAGTGCTTCTGCGTATACATGTTCGAGGGCGTGTTTTCCGATCCATCGACGACGCCGGTCTGCATTGCCTGATAGACGTCCGAGAACGGCATGACCTGCGGCAGCGCGCCCAGCGCCCTGAACTGGGCTTCCAAGACTTTCGAGGATTGGATGCGCATCTTCAGACCCTGGAAGTCGGCGGGCATGCGCAGTGGCTTGTTGGCGCTCATGATCTTGAAGCCGTTATCCCAATAAGCCAGCCCGGTGATGCCCTTCGACTGCAGCTTGTCGAACAGGCTCTTGCCCAAGGGACCCTCGGTCACCCGGCGCAGAGCGGCCTTGTCGGGCACGATATAGGGCAGGTCGAACACTTCGAATTCCTTGGCGCCGAGCGGCCCGAATTTGGCAAGCGACGGGGCCAGCATCTGCACCGCGCCGAGTTGCAGCGCCTCGACCTCCTCCTTGTCCTTGTAGAGCTGGGAGTTCGGATAGACTTCGATCTTCACCCGGCCATTGGTGTATTTTTCGGCCAGTTCCTTGAACTTGTCGGCGCCCTTGCCCTTCGGCGTATCCGGCGCCACCACATGGCTGAATTTGATGAGGATAGGTGCCGGTGTCTGCGCCGAAGCCGCCCCGGCGATCGGCACGATGATTGCCAAGGCTACAATTGAGGCTAGAAAATTTCTCATGACGTTCTTCCCTGTTCTAGTTGATTTATTTTTATAGTGTTTTTTGTCTTATGCTCCGGATCTTGTCCCGGATTCTATGATGAACTTTCGGCCTCCATGCAGACGTGCCCGGCCGCGTTCTCGGTCCAGCACCGGATGCCACCTTCGGCGCGGCGCGTACCCTTGACGGTGAAACGCTGACCGGCGAAGAGCGGCGACAGGCCGCGATAGCGGAAGGACGCCGGCACGCCGCCGCCGAGTTCGGCCGCGAGGTTGAACATCAGGCTCGCCTGCATCGGCCCATGCACGATCAGGCCGGGATACCCCTCCGTTTCCGTTACATAGGGGTGATCGTAGTGGATCCGGTGGCCGTTGAAGGTGATCGCCGAATAGCGGAACAGCAGGGTCGGTGTGGCTTCGACATCCCAGGCCAGGTCGGCGGCACCGGGGTGCCCGGTGGAACCGGTGGATGGGGGTTTGACGACGGGGTTGGCCGCGGGGGGTGCTGCGTCGCGGTAGACGATGTCCTGCCGCTCGGTCAGTGCCACTCCGCGATCGGTTGAATATTCGTGGTCGACCGAGACGAAACAGAGGGTGCCGGTTCGACCTTCCTTCACGGCGACATCGGCGATGATCGAGCGGCGGCGGACCGAGTCGCCGACCCGCAGGGCCGCCAGGGTATCGACGGTGCCGCCCGCCCACATCCGGCGCGGCAGCGGGACGGGCGGGAGGAATTCGCCTTTGGCGGCATGGCCGTCCGACCCGAGTGCCGCCATGGTGGTGACCGGCGGGGCAAGGCACCAATGCAGGGCAAGCGGGGCATCGCCGTCCGGAACCGGCGCCAGATGCGGATCGAGCGTCGCCCGGTATTCGGCGACGAGGCGCGGTGTGACGATATCCTCGGCCTCCATGGACCGTCCGATCCATCGCCGCAGGCTTGCGAGATCAAGCTCCAAGATGGGACTTCTCCGGGCTAGTACGAGCGCGGCATGTCGAGGACATGCTCGGCGAGATAGGACAGGATCAGGTTGGTCGAGATCGGTGCCACCTGATAGAGCCGAGTCTCGCGGAACTTGCGCTCCACATCGTATTCCTCGGCGAAGCCGAAGCCGCCATGGGTCTGGATGCAGATATTCGCCGCCTCGAACGAGGCGTCGGCCGCCAGCATCTTCGCCATATTGGCTTCGGCGCCTGGATTGGCGCCCGCCTCGTAGAGGCGCAGCGCCTCGCGCACCATCAATTCGGCCGCCCGCATGGCCGCGTAGACCTTGGCGATCGGGAATTGAATACCCTGATTCTGCCCGATCGCCCGGTCGAACACGACCCGGGTCTTGGCATACTCCGTCGCCCGATCGATGAACCATTTGGCGTCGCCGATGCATTCCGAGGCGATCAGGATCCGCTCGGCGTTCATGCCCGACAGGATATATCGGAAACCGCGTCCCTCCTCGCCGATCAGGTTCTCGGCGGGGATCTCCATATTGTCGAAGAACACCTCGCAGGAATTGTGATTCATCATCGTTCGGATCGGCCGGATGGTAAGGCCCTTGCCCAAGGCCGATCGCATATCGACGATGAAGGTCGAGAGCCCTTCGGTTTTCTTCGTCACCTGATCGCGTGGCGTCGTTCGGGCCAACAGCAGCATCAGGTCGGAATATTCGGCGCGGCTCGTCCAGATCTTCTGGCCGTTCACGACATATTTGTCGCCCTCGCGGCGGGCGAAGGTTCTGAGCGCCGTCGTGTCGGTGCCGCTGGTCGGTTCGGTGACGCCGAACGCCTGCAGGCGCAATTCGCCGCTCGCGATCTTCGGCAGATAGGCCGATTTCTGCGCATCGCTGCCGTGCCGGAGAAGCGTGCCCATCGTATACATTTGGGCGTGGCACGCGGCGCCATTGCCGCCGCTATGCTGCACCGTCTCCAAGATCGCCGCGGCACCGGAGAGCGGCAGGCCGGCACCGCCATATTCCTCCGGGATGAGCACGGAGAGGTAGCCGGCCTCCGTCAGGGCCCGGACGAACGCGCTCGGGTATTCCATGGCACGGTCGAGCTTGCGCCAATACTCGCCGGGGAAGCGCGCGCACAGCTTGGCGACGGCGTCGCGGATGTCGGCATAGGGGTCGGCGCCGATCGTTGGTGCGTCCATGACAGGGCTTTCTGAGTTCGCGGGCTCGCTCATGGCGCCGCGGCACGCCAGCGGGCGGGGCCGGCTTGATGGATCGAGGTTCCTTGGGCGTCGACGGCGACGGTGACCGGCATGTCGACCACCTCGAATTCATGGATCGCCTCCATGCCGAGATCTTCGAATGCCAGCACGCGGGCCGATCGGATAGCCTTGGAGACCAGATAGGCGGCACCGCCGACCGCGACCAGATAGGCGGCGCCATGGGCCTTGATCGTCTCGATGGCGGCGGGACCGCGTTCCGCCTTGCCGATCATCACCAGAAGGCCGGTTTTCGACAGCATGGCTTCGGTGAATCTGTCCATGCGGGTCGCCGTGGTCGGACCGGCCGGACCGACCGCCTCGTCGCCCACCGCATCGACCGGACCGACGTAATAGATCGCCCGATCCCGGAAATCGACCGGCAGCGTCTCGCCTGCCGCCAGCATGCGGATCATCCTGAGATGGGCGGCGTCACGCCCGGTCAGCAGCCGGCCCGACAGCAGCAACGTCTCGCCTGCCCGCCATGTCGCGACCTCATCGCGGGTCAGGCGGTCGAGATCGACGGGGCGGGCGCCGACGCTCATCCCGTCGAGTGAAAGTTTCGGCCATAAAGCGAGATTGGGCGGCGTCAAATGGGCCGGTCCCGAGCCATCGAGCACGAAATGCGCGTGCCGGTCGGCCGCGCATTGCGGAATGAGCCCGATCGGCTTCGATGCCGCATGGACGGGGAAGGTCCGGATCTTGACGTCGAGCACCGTGGTGAGACCGCCCAGCCCCTGGGCGCCGATGCCCAGCGCATTGATCTTTTCCCAAAGCTCGATGCGCATTTCCTCGATCCGCGAGTGCGGTCCGCGGGCGCGCAGCGTGGTCATGTCGATCGGTTCCAGCAGCGCTTCCTTGGCCATCAGCATGGCCCGTTCGGCGCTGCCGCCGATGCCGAGGCCGATCAGGCCCGGCGGGCACCAGCCGGCGCCCAGCGTCTCGACCGTGCGCAACACCCAATCGACGACCGACTCGCTGGGATCGAGCACGGTGAACCGCGCCTTGTTCTCGGATCCTCCGCCCTTGGCGGCGACGTGGATCTCGACCAGATCCCCCGCCACCATCTCGACATGCAGGTTGGCGGGCGTATTGTCGCCCGTGTTGCGCCGGTCGAACAGCGGATCGCCGACCATCGAGGCGCGCAGGGGATTGCTCTCCAGCTTCCAGGCGCGGCGCACCCCCTCATTCACCAGATCGGCCAGAACCTTCGTGGTGGCGAAGCGCGCGCCGATGCCGATCTTCATGAAGACATGGGCGACCCCGGTATCCTGGCAGATCGGCCGTCGCCCGATCGCCGCCATGCGGGAATTCACCAGGATCTGCGCGATCGCGTTTTTCGCGGCCGGGCTCGCTTCCCGCTCATAGCTCTCGGTCAGGTGCCGGATATAGTCCTCGGGGTGGAAGTACGAGATGAATTGCAGCGCGTCGGCCACGCTGGCGACGAGGTCTTCCTCACTGATCGGGCTGCTCATCGTGTCGCCCTCATCGGCCGCTCTCCGGGACGGTCTCGGCGAATTCCCGCCGGATCGTCTCGCCATGCTCGCCGATCGCGGGCACCTTGCCGAGTTGTGGCTTGGCGCCGTTGCGGATGGCCGGCGGCGCCACGATCGAGGCGATGCCGTTGGGTGTCTCCACCGCCACCCGCCGCAGGGCCGGATGAACTGCCAGATCGGACAGCTCGTTCACAAAACCATAGGCGGTTCGCGCGCGACGCAGGCGTTCCGCCATGGCGTCGCGGGTCATGGCGCGGAATGTCTGCGCGACCCGGGCGTCGACCGCCGGACGGTTTGCCACGCGGGCGGTGTTGCTCTGATAGCCCGGCTGTTCGCAAAGCCCCGGCTCCTCCAGGACCACCGCGCAGAAACTCGCCCATTCCCGCTCGTTCTGGATCGAGATCAGGACAAGCTTGCCGTCGGCGGTCTCGAATGCGCCATAAGGACAGATCGAGGGATGCGCGAGGCCGACGCGGTCGATCGCCTTGCGCGTGCCTTCGAAATACAGCAGGGGCACATTCATCCAATCGGCCATGCCATCGAACAGGCTGACCTCGAGACGGCTGCCTTCCCCCGTCACGGACCGGGCGATCAGAGCTTCCAGGACGGCGGCATGGGCGGACATGCCGCAGGCGATGTCGCAGACCGATACCCCGACGCGGCCCGGCCCCGCGGGGTGGCCGGTGATGGATGCCAGCCCGCTTTCCGCCTGGACCAGCAGATCATAGGCCTTCATCTCGGTATAGGCATTGCCGGCGCCGTAGCCGGAAATATCGACGGTGATCAGCCTAGGGTAGTCCCGGCGTAGGGTTTCGGAGCCGAAACCCGCGCGTTCGGCGGCGCCGGGCGCCAGATTCTGGATGAACACATCCGCCTTGGACAGGATGCGGCGCAGCAGGGCCGCGTCGGCCGGTTCCTTGATGTCCGCGACCAGGCTCTGCTTGCCGCGATTGAGCCAGACGAAATAGCTCGACAGACCGCCGACCGCCGCGTCATAGCCGCGCGCGAAATCGCCTTCCGGCCGCTCGATCTTGATGACGCGCGCGCCGGCATCCGCCAGGCGAGAACTGCAATACGGGGCCGCGACGGCCTGCTCAAGGGTCACGACCAACAGCCCGTCGAGGGGCTTCGTTCGAGCGGCTGTTCCCTCAGCCATTCAAGGCTTTCCTCTCCGTTGGGACGCCAATTTAGGTTGCGGCCCAGTGATCCGTCCAATATATAAAACTGCTTAACGTCATATGTGAAAAGTATGGAGCTTCGCCATTTCCGGTATTTTTTGGCTGTGGCCGAAGAGCTCCATTTTACCCGCGCCGCCGCCCGCCTCGGGATAAGCCAGCCGCCCTTGAGTCTGCAGATCAAGCAGTTCGAGGCCGAAATTGGCGCGGCTCTCTTTACCCGGCTGCCGCATGGCGTCGCATTGACCGAGGCTGGCCAGCGCCTGTTGCAGGACGCGCGGGTGCTCCTGCGGCAGGCGGATCAATCGCTGGAAAACGCCCGGCGCGCGGCACGGGGCGAGTCGGGCGTCATCCGCATCGGCTTTACCTCGTCCGCCTCCTTCAATCCATTCGTCACCGGCGCGATCCGCGACTATCGCCTGGCCTATCCTGATGTACGGCTGGAACTGATCGAGACGCATACGTCTCATCTGATGGAGTTGTTCCAGGCTCGGCATCTTAACGCCGCCTTCATCCGCCCCGCTCCGGGCGAGACGGGCACTCTGCCGACGGATCTGCTGTTTCGCGAGGAAATGCTGGTGGCGCTGCCGCAAGATCACCCCCTCGCCGACCGGGGCGTCGTCGCTCTGGCGGACCTGGCGGACGAGGTCTTCATCCTCTATCCGCGCCGCAACGGGCGAGCGCTCTATGATGACATCGTCGGCGCCTGCCAGGCGGCCGGGTTCAGCCCACGGGTTGGTCAGGAAGCGCCGCAGATGGCTTCGACCGTCACCCTCGTCGCGGCAGGGATCGGGATTTCGATTGTGCCCATATCCATGATGCAATTATCGGCATCGGGCGTCGCCTATTTGCGGATCAAGGGGGACCAGCCGCGCGCGGCGATGAGCCTTGTCCATGACGAGACGGACGCGCCGATGGTCACGCGGGCGTTCGTCGGCGTTGTCCTGGATCGGCTGCGCCGCAAGGCTGAGGAACCCGGGGCGAAACCGTGACGGCCGGATGCGAACGGGCTATTTCCGAAGATGGGGCGGGAACAGGGACGCGCCGGTGAAGGCGCAGACTTCCCGTAGCTCGGCACCCAGGCGATCCACGATCTCCGAGGCATGCTGGCCGGCGATCGTGATGCCGCTGATGCCGAAGCGGGGCTGCCCATACTGGTCCGTGACCAGGGAAGCCACCGTTATCAGACCTCGATAGAGGTTGCCGTCGTCGCGTGCCCAGCCGTCCTTCCGGGCGCGCGCCACATCCGCCAGATAGGCCTCGAAGGAGGGCGGCGATTGCCAGCGCAGCGTGCCGAAACGGCGCCGCAACTCCGCCTCCGGCAGATTGGATGCGGCGGCGATGCAGCGGCCGATGGCGCCGGCCAGGGTCGGCAAGCGCAGGCCCATGCGCATCTCGACGCGGACCGCCGTCAGGCTGTGTGCCCGGTCGATCAGCGCGATATGGCCCTCATCGGTTACCCGCCACAGCACGATAAGCATGTCGTAGTTCAACGCCAGCCGTTCCAATTCCGGCCGGATCAGCTCGGCGGGGCTGATGCCGACCAGGCCGGCCGCCAACTCCGACACGGCCATGCCGAGCGTATAAACCTTGTCGACCGTGTGAAACGCCACGAAGCGCGCCCGAGCCAGGGTGCGCAAGATGTTGAAGCAGGTGCTGGGGCTGATGCCGGTGCCGCGCGCGACCGCCGCGACCCCGAGCGGCGCGGTCGCGTCGGCCAGATAGCGCAGGATGCGAATGGCATGGACCACCGCGCCCACATCGCGCTGCGCGGCGCCGTCGCGCTCCTCGGCGGCCGCCTCGGCGATACTTTCGACCACTACACGGGATCCCAACCGAACACATCCTGGCTCCGGTCCAGCGGCACCAGAGTCGGACGGAGCGCCGGCGCCGCGTGCTCGGCGATGCTGGCCGGTGTCCAACCCTCGCCGCGGTGAACCGAGCGGATAGGACGGCTCTGGCTCATCAGGAACAGTTCGTTGTACCGGGAGGCGAAGACCTGGCCGGTGAAGGCCGCCGCCGCGTCCGAGGCCAGAAACACCGCGAGCGGCGCGTTCTTGTCCGGCGTCATCTGCTGCAGCTTCGCCACCCGCGCCTTCTGCTCCGGCGTCTCCGCGGGGATTGAACTGGTCATTCGGCTCCAGGCGAACGGCGCGATGCAGTTGGAGCGCACGTTGTAGCGCTGCATGTCGAGGGCGATCGATTTCGAGAGCGCGGTGATCCCGAGCTTGGCCGCCGAATAATTCGCCTGGCCGAAATTGCCGACCAGCCCGGAGGTGCTGGTCATATGGACATAGGCGCCGCTCTCTTGCGCGCGAAAATGCTCGGCGGCTGCGCGGCTCACGAAAAAGCTGCCGTTGAGATGCACGTTGATGACCGACAGCCAATCTTCCGGCGCCATCTTGTGGAAGATGGTGTCGCGCAGGATGCCGGCGTTGTTCACCACGATATCCACGCGGCCGAAACTATCCATCGCCGCCTGGACGATTCGTTGGGCGGACGCCCATTCGCTCACGCTGTCGCCGCTGATGACCGCGCGGCCGCCGCGTTGCTCGATGATCTGCTTGGTCTGCTCGGCCGGCCCGCCCGACAGGCCTTCGCCGGTCAGTGAGGCACCGATGTCGTTGATGACCACCGATGCGCCGGCCAGCGCCATGGCGACCGCGATCTCGCGCCCGATGCCGCCGCCCGCCCCGGTGACGATCGCGACCTTGCCCGCCAACATCGCATTGTCCTGCATAGCGAATTTCCCCGTCTCTGTTCCGCCCCAATCAGCCGGGAAGGCCGAGGACGCTCTTGGCCAGAATAGTGCGCTGAATCTCGTTGGAACCGCCGTAGATCGTCGTCGGCCGGGCCTGGATGAACAGCCCGGCCGGATTGAGATCGCGGTTGCCTTCCATCGGTTCGAGCAAGCCGGCATTCTCGCCGGCGATCTCCAGCATCGTCTCGGTGATGCGCTGATAGAGCTCGCTCTGATGCAGTTTGAGCATGGACACGTCGGCGCCCAGCAAGTCGCCGCGGCGCAGGATTTCGACATAGGTCCGATAGAGCGACGTGTGATCGGCCAGATCGAGCCGAAGCCGGACGTACCGGTCCCGAAACGCGCCATCCTCCCACACGCCCATTCTTTGGGCGAGCAGGCGCAACCGGGTTAGCGCATAGGCCGATTGCTTGGGCGAGCCGATCATGACGCGCTCGAAGCCGAGCAGCGCCTTCGCCATCGTCCAGCCCTGGTTGACCTCGCCGATCAGATAGTCCTTCGGCGTCCGCACAGTGTCGAAGAACACCTCGCAGAACTCGTCATGCATATCGAGGTTGACGATCGGACGGATCGTGACGCCGGGCGCGTCCAGGGGCACCAGCAGAAAGCTGATGCCCTCCTGCTTCTTGGCCGTCTTGTCGGTGCGGACGAGGACGAAGATCCAGTTGGCGTCATTGGCCAGGGTCGTCCAGGTCTTCTGGCCATTGATCACCCAATGCTCGCCCTCCAGTACGGCCGAGGTGGTGAGGCTGGCGAGATCGGACCCGGCATTGGGTTCGCTATAGCCCTGGCACCAGACATGCTCGCCCGTGAGGATCCTCGGCAGGAAGAAATCCTTCTGCGCCTGGGTGCCGTAGCGGATCAGCAACGGCCCCAGCATGACGATGCCATGGTCGTTGGTCCGGGCCACGCCGTGGCGCTCGAACTCCTCCATCATGAGCAGCTGCTTGGCGGCCGAGAGGCCCATGCCGCCCAAGTCGCGCGGCCAACCGGGCGCCAGCCAACCCTTCTCGGCCAAGATCATGTACCAGACCTTGTTGTCCCGCCAATGCAGCCGCTTCGGCGGGTTGCGCAGCTCCGCCGGATAATTGGCCTCCACCCACCGACGGACATGGATGCGGAAATCTTCGTCATCCAGCGTGTTCAGATCGTCGGGCTCGGCGGCGCTCATGGTCACTGCCCCTCGAAGACGGGTGGACGCTTGCCCAGGAACGCGGCCTTCCCTTCGGCATGATCGGCGGTGAGGAACAGCGCCGACTGGATGTCCCGTTCCCAATCCAGCGCGGCATCGAGGCCGTTGGCGAGATATTGCTTGGTGAAGCTCACGGGCAGGGGCGCCGTACCGGCGAACAGCCGGGATCGCTCCAACGCCGCCGTCAGCGCCTCGCCCGGGGGGACCATACGGTCGATCAGGCCGATCCGCAGGGCCTCGGCCGCCGCGACGGCCTCGCCGTAGATCAGCATCTGCCGGGCGCGGCCTTGCCCGATACGCAGCGGGAGCGTGTGCAAGGTACCGAAATCGGCGATGAGCCCGACCTTGCCGAACGACATCACGAACCGCGCCTCGGTCGAGGCGACGATCGTATCGCAGCACAGTGCCAGACCCGCCCCGCCACCCGCGCACCAGCCCTCGACCGCCGCGATCACCGGCTTCGCGCTCTTGACCATCAGGCGCACCAGCCGATGGGTCAACCGGAAGCGCTCCCGTCCCGCGGCCAAATCGGCGACATCCATGCCGCTGATATCGCCGCCCGAGCTGAACACGCCGCCCGCCCCGGTGAGCACCACGGCGCGGACCGTCCGATCCGCCTCCAACCGTTCCAGCGCGTCGACCAAGGCCTGACGCAAGGGGATGCTTAGGGCGTTGCGCCGCGCCGGGCTGTCCATCGTCAGCACCGCGGTATCGCCGTCGCGATGCTCCCGCACTATCCCCTGGTCAGACATCGTCGTCCTCCGGCAGCAGCGCGGCGAAGCGCGCTCGATGCAGCTGCGCCGAGCCGTACGCGTTCGCCAGGACCATGGCCTTTCGCAGATAGAGCCCGACGTCGTACTCGTCCGTATAGCCGATGCCGCCATGGAGCTGGATGGCCTGGCGGGTCACCAACAGGCATGCATCGGCGGCGCGGGCCTTGGCACGGGATACGGCCGCCCGACGGGTAACGATCGGGCTTCCCGCATCCACGGTCGCGGCGGCACTCTCGACGCTCGCCCGGGTCAACGCGATCTGGATCTTGAGATCCGCGGCGCGGTGCTGCAGCGATTGAAAGCTGCCGATGGCCTGACCGAACTGCTTGCGGGTCCGCAGGAATTCCAAGGTCAGCTCGAAGCCCCGCTCCATCACGCCCAGCAGATAGGCGGCGGTGGCGAGCGTCGCTTCGTCGATCGCGTCGGGCAGGGAGTCGGCTGGTAGGCCGGGTTGGGATGGGGGTAGGAGCTGGGCCGGTGCCTCCGCGAAACTCACCGTTCCCCAATGGCCGCCATCCTGGGTGGACGCGATCTCGACCGAGACGCCCGGGGCGGCGGTGTCGACCAGGGCGAGCCCGTCGCGGGTCGTGACCAGGAACGCATCCGCCCCCGCCGCCATCGGCACGAACAGCTTGCGGCCGAAGACCCGGCCCTCGCGCAGCCGGGCCTCGGCGGTGGGCTCGATCGTGTCGGCCCGTTCCTGCCAGGCTGGGATAATGATCCGCTTACCGGCGAGCAGAGCCGAGGGCACTGCATCGCCCAGCAAGCGGGCCGCCATGGTGCCGGCGACCAGTGGTTCCGGCACGAGCCCGGCGCCGAGCTGCTCGGCCAGCGCGCAGAATTCGCTCATGCCCAGGCCCGAGCCACCGGCCGCCTCAGGCACCCGCAGCCCGATCCAGCCCATCTCGCCCATCCGCCGCCAAACCGCCGGGTCGAAACCGGGGTGCGTGAAGCGCAGCCCACGGATGCGGCCAAGGCCGCCGCCGGGTGGCGCCACCGCTGATGCGCTGTCGCGCAGCATCCGCATGTTTTCGATCTGGTCCTCGGCCATGGTCATGGCTGTCGTTCCCGCCTAGACCGTGGCGCCGCTGCCGAGCAGCGCGGTCACCTGGCTCGAGAGCGTGCCGCCATTGCCGTGGCACAGCGCCACGGCGCAATCGCTCAATTGCCGCTGGCCGGCATCGCCACGCAATTGGGTCACGGCTTCGATGATCAGGAACATGCCGTACATGCCGGGATGCACGCACGACAACCCACCGCCATTGGTGTTCACCGCCAGCCCGCCGCCGGGCGCTATGGCGCCGCCTTGCACGAAACGGCCGCCCTCGCCCTTGGGACAGAAGCCCAGATCTTCCAGGAACAGGATCGTATTGATCGTGAAGGCGTCATAGACCATCGCCAGATCGACGTCGGCGGGGCCCAATCCGGCCATGGCGAAGGCGCGCGGTCCGCTATCCGTGGCAGCGGTGACGGTGAGGTCCGGCATCTGGGCGATCGAGCGGTGCCATTGCGCCCCGGCGGCGCCGAGCAGATAGGCCGGCTTGCGCCGGAGGTCGCGCGCCCGGTCGGCCCGCACCATGACGCAGGCGCCCCCGCCATCCGTGACCAGGCAGCAATCGCGGCTCGTCAGCGGATCGCTGACCATGCGGCTGGCGAGCACGTCTTCCCGCGTCAGGGGGCCCCGCGCGAAGGCGGCCGGGTTCAGATTGGCCCAATCCCGCGCGGCGACCGCCACATCCGCCAGCATTTCCCGCGTGGTGCCGAACTGATGCATGTGCCGGCTGGCGGCGAGCGCATAGGCGGTGATCGGGTGGCGCGGGCGGTAGGGCGTTTCGTGCCATTGCGGCTCGCTCATGGAGACCAGCCGCCCGCCCGCGGTGCGCTGGTTCGATCCGTAGCAGATGAGCGCCGCGTCGCAGAGACCCGCATCCAGTGCCAAGGCGGCCTGCAGCAGGTGCATTTCGAAGCTTGATCCGCCGACATTGGTGCCGTCGAAGAAGCGCGGCTTGATGCCGAGATATTCGGCGACCGACAAGGTGGGAAAGGCGTGCGTGCTGGTGGCGGCGAAGAGCGCATCGATATCCGGCAGGGTAAGGCCGGCGTCCTCGATCGCCGCCAGCGCCGCCTCCGCCAGCAGTTCCATGGCCGTGCGGCCCGGCGCTTCCCCGGTTCCGGCGGACCCGATCCCGGCCACGGCGGTGCGACCGCGCAGGGCATGGGCCATGTCAGGGATGCCCTTTCGCCGAAACGGGGTCCGCGACATCGAACACGATGGCCGGCTCGTCGCCCGATTGGATGATGCGGGCGCGGACTCGGGTGCCGATCGGCACGGTCTCGACGCCCTCGACCCGGCTCATCATGCGGGGACCCTCGTCGAGGTCGATCAGCGCGATGTTGTACGCGCCATCGCGCGACCGGTTGACGGTGATCGCATAGACCGTTCCACCGCCGGACGCCTCGACCCATTCGAGATCGGTTTCGCCGGTGCCGGGGATCGCGATCCGGGGATAGAACGTGTATCGGCCCGTCGAACGGCTGCGCTGGATCAGAAAGCGGCCGTCCCGCAACTGGGCGAGGTATTGCGCCTGCGGCCCGTCGGATGACCCTGTGGCCGCGGTCATGGCCGTCGCCTTGATTTATGGGGCAGACGTTCGCGGGTCAGTCGGTTGAAGCCCGTGGCGTCGATACGATCTGGCACGTTCCTGCTCCGGCTAAAGCGACCCTTGCACGCTGCTTCGCACAGGTGCCGATGGCGCAGGGTAGTAATTCTGGATAGAGAATGTCAATCACGATACGGAATGACTTTCCGGAGAAATCATCGGCGCGCGGTTGGCCTATGACCGGACCGGCTTGACTTGCTCGGTCGGGGCACCTATCCACCGCGAGCCGTGACGGTTGCGGCACCCCGTGGCCGGATCTGAATTCCAAGCCCGGATCTGAATTCCAAGTACTGTCCATGCCGGGGATCGCACCATGCTCCTCACCCAATGGGCCGGGACAGGCGATAGCCGGGCGATCGCTTGGCCGACCATCCTCCTCTACGCGGCCTTGCCCACGATCGGTCTCGCCGCCGGGCCGTCCTACGCGCCGATGATCTTCGGCGTCGGCGTCGTTCACCTGATCCATGGGATGGCGACCCAGCGGCGTTTCCCCAGCCTTGACGGCGCTCTCCTGGCGCTGGCGCTGACACTGGCGGCCCTGGGCTGGGCCAGCGCCCTCTGGGCGATCGCTCCGAAACAAACCTTGCTTGGCGCGTTGCAGCTGACGGCCATTCTGGCGGCGAGTCTGGTCTTCCTGTCGGCGCGACGGTTCCCGCCGGAGAGGGTCCGGCTGCTGTTCCAAGTGACCCTGGCAGCGAGCTTCCTGGGTATGGCGGTCGTGTCGCTCGACATAGCGCTGGCGTTTCCGCTGCATCGGTTGGTCGCCATCGGCGCCAAAGCCTGGGTCGCCACCAAATACAATCGCGGGCTGGATTACCTGGTGCTGATCGCCTGGCCGCTGCTGGCGTATTACTGGACCATGCGGAGAGTGGGCGAGCGCATCCTTGCCGCCCTGTTTGGGCTCCTGCTCATCGTGGCGCTGTTGCTGGGATCCAGTCTCTCGGGCCAGGTGGCGGGCGTCGCCGGGGCCGTTATCCTGGTGTTCGCTCTGGCGGCACCGCGCTGGCTGCCGCGGGTGCTCGCCGTGGGGACGGCGGTGGTCGCGATCGGCGTGCCGTTCATCCTTCGAGGCCTATCGCTGTATCGCGGGGCGCTCGCCAGCCATATCAAGCCGTCCGGCGTGCATCGGTTGGAGATCTGGAACTACATGACTGCCCGCGTGCTCGAACGCCCGTTGTTCGGTTGGGGCCTATCCAGCGCCAAATTCGTGCCGATCACCCCCGCCGAATTGCAGCACTACACCTATGCCAACGCCGATGGCATCTATCCCCATAACCAGTGGCTGGAACTCTGGATCGATCTCGGCGCGGTCGGTGCCGCCATCGGCCTGATCTTCGCCCTGCTGGTTCTGCGGCGCATCGGGCATCTGCGGCAGGACGTGCGGCCCTTCGCCTATGCCGGCTTCGCCTCGGCGATGGCGGTCTCCCTGGTCAATTTCGAAGTGACGACGGATTCCTGGTGGGCGGCCCTCGCGGCCGGCGCCGCGCTGTTCACGCTGCTCGACCGGTCATGCCGCCAAGCTTCGCCGTCACAGCCTGCCTGATCCCCCTGCTGGTCGGCTACGTCGTGGCGGCCGTCATCCGGTATCGCGGCGGCAAGCGCCTCGGGCCGGGGATGGCAGCTTCCGGCATCGGCCTCGGTTTCCTGGCCGGCTTCATCGGCGTCACCGGCGGCATGCCGATCCTGCACTCCGTCGCCAACCATTGGGTCGGGACCGTCGCGGTAGTGGCGACCCTGGCCGGTCTGGTCTTCGATGCGACCGGGTTGGGCGGCCGCCGCCTGCGGAGCCTTGGCATCGCCGCGGCGCTTGCCATCGTCGCCTATCTCACCGGGCTGGAGCCGCTGATGCAGCTCAGCCCGCCGGCGATCGGCCAGATGGTCCTGTTCGGCGCTGGCGGTGCCGCGATGCTGGCTCGGCTGGGCATATTGGCCGAGCGCGGGCCCATCGCCGCGCTTCTGCCCATGATGCTGGTGGCATTGACCGCCGCCGGTCTGGCCGCGATCGCTTGGCTCGACCATGCCCAATCCCTCGCGGGTCTTGCCCTGGCGCTCGCCGCCGCGGCGGTTGGTTGCCTAGCGCTGCGCTGGCGGGCGCCACCCCTCGCCTTCGGGGCGGCCGCTCTCCTCGCCGGTGGCGGCACGCTGCTGGCGCTGGGCGTGACGCTGGCGGAGACGGTGCCGCATCCGCCTTGGCCCCTGCTCCTGATGCTGCCGGCATTCTGGGCCGATCGTGTGTCGTTCGGTCGCCCCGCGAAGGGCAGGCGGCGGAAAAAGCCCCAGGCTTCGCCCTGGCATATCGCGCTGGCCGTCCTGCCGGTGCTGATGGCGGTCGGCCTGGCCTGGTTGCTCGGTCGGCTTGGTACCTAATCCGCCTGACGCGTCATTGACCCCGCCCACCTGGCCGGCCTAGCTTTCGGGTCATGTCCGGCTATCTCGATCATGTCCACGCTTGCAACCGGTTCGATCCCACTCGGTTTCGCCCGTTGCTCCATGGTGCCGCCCGCATCGGCTGGCTCGGCGCCGAAGCCGCGGCGGCGCTCGCGGCCTATCCCGGTGTGTTCGACGTGCGCGCGGATGCGGTGAGCCTCGTGCTCGGAGATGCCGATCCGGCCCGGCTGACCCGCGCGGTCGACGAGGTGGTCGAGGATCTGGTCGGGCGCGGCCTGGTCTCCAAATGGCGCAACGAGTTCTTCGAGGTCGCGGCCCGCTGGGGTGACGCCCCGCTCTTCGAGCTGGATCGCGGTGCCGTGTCGTTTTTCGGTGTGCGATCCTATGGCGTCCATCTGAATGGCGTTCGGCGTGATGGCGTCGATCTCACGCTGTGGATCGGCCGGCGCGCGCTCGACAAGAAGGTAGCACCCGGTAAGCTTGACAACATGGTGGCGGGCGGCATCGGCGCCGGCCACGGGTTGCCGGGCACCCTTCATAAGGAGGCCGCGGAGGAAGCGGATATCCCGGCCTCGCTGATCCGACAGGCGATCCCGGTTGGGGCCATCACCTATCGGTTGGAAACGCCGGGCGGTCTGCGCGACGACACGCTGTTCGTCTATGATCTCGATGTGCCGGCCGGGTTCCAGCCACGCAACACCGATGGCGAGATCGCCGATTTCCGGCTGCTGGACGCGGCCGAATGCCTGCGCCTGGTCGAGACGACCGACGCGTTCAAGTTCAACGTCAACCTGGTGCTGATCGATTTCGGCATCCGTCACGGCCTGATCGGCCCGAATCATCCGGATTACCTGGCGCTGGTGCGGGGCCTGCGCCAATCGGGTTAGCCGGGCCAGGTTAATCCGGAAAACCGGCCAAGGCCCGCACCTCGGCCGGCGACTGTCCGGCCGCGCGCAGCCGCCGCAGGCTCGGCGCGCCATCGCGTTTGGCGAGGCGCCGGCCTTCGCCGTCGGTTAGCAGCGGATGATGGTGGTATTCCGGCACCGGCAGATCGAACAACGCCTGCAGCAGCCGGTGAATATCCGTCGCCTCGACCAGATCCGTTCCGCGCGTGACCAGCTCGACGCCCTGCCGTGCATCGTCCAGGGTCACCGCCAGGTGATAGCTGGTGGGGCAATCCTTGCGTGCAAGCACGACGTCACCCTGTCGTTTCGGCATGGCCTCGACGCGGCCGAGGGCACGGTCGTGCCAGACGAGCGGCCCTGTTTCCGCCGCCGCCCGCGCCATATCGAGCCGGAGCGCATGGGGGCCACCCTCGGCGAGCTTCGCGGCGCGCTGCGCCGGCGACAGCGCCCGGCAGATACCCGGATAGACGGTATTCGGGCCATGTGGCGCCGCCTCGGCCGCGATATCGGCCCGCGTGCAAAAGCATGGATAGATCAGGCCGCGCCCATCGAGTTCCGCCAGTACCGCCCGGTACTCGTCGAAATGGTCGGATTGCCGGCGCACCGGCTCGGGCCAGGAGAAGCCGAGCCAGGCCAGATCCTCCAGGGCCGCGGCGGCGAGGTCGGCCCGGCACCGTATCCGGTCGATGTCTTCGAGCCGCAGCAGGCACGTACCCTCCGGCCCGGCCGCCGCCGCCGCGAACAGGGCGGAATAGGCATGGCCCAGATGCAGATAGCCGGTCGGGCTGGGGGCGAAGCGGGTCAGGGGCATGGCGGGAGAGGATGGATCCGAGGAGGCTCAGGGGCGCGCGGTGAACGTGCTCGGCGGATGTGCCGGCATCAATCCGGCGGCGACATCGGGCTGCGGCAGCCAGCCGGCGGCACCGGCGACGACGAATACCACCGTGATCGCGATGTTGAGGTTTTTTCGCAGCTTGCTCGGAGCGTTCACATCCGTGCTTAGGGCGGTGGTGTCGGGCAACGCAATATTAACACCTTACGCTGACTGTCATGAGTTCGGATCTTCTTGGAAAGCCGGGACGAAAATAACGCGACCGTCGAGGAATGGAAATGAGCTGGCTGAACAATCTGCGGATCAGCACTAAACTGGGTGTTCTGCTGTGCATCCTGGTATTGGGCCTCACGGCCGCCGGCTTCGCCGCCGCTCGTCTCTCCCACCAGGCACTGGTCAATGACCGGGTGCAGGCGCTGAGATCGATCGTCGATACCGCGCTCAACACGGTGGCGGCCCTCGACAAGCAGGTCCAGACCGGCAAGCTCACCAAGGATCAAGCGCTCGACGTATTGCGGGAGCGACTGGTCGCGATGACCTTCGACAAGGGAGAGGGCTATATCTTCGCCTATACGATGGATGGCATCACCATCTCGACCCCCGATCCCAAGATGATCGGCACCAATCGCCTCGACATAAAAGCCGCGAACGGCATGATGATCCTGCGGGAGCTGCGCGACGGCGTGCTCAAGAACGATGGAACCGTCGTGCTGCGCTATAATTTTCCGAAGCCGGGTCAGGTTGCGGAAAGCGAGAAGCTGTCTTACGCCGTTCACTACAAGCCATGGAACCTGCTGCTCGGCACGGGCGTCTATCTGGACGCGATGGAGGCTGAATTCTCCGGTGTCGCATGGTCCTTTTTCGGCCTGTTCGGCGCGGTCATCCTGATCATCGCCGCGGTGACCGCGGCGATCGCCCTGAATATCGCGCGACCGCTCACAAAACTGCAGGGCGAGATGCGCCGTCTGGCGGATGGCGATCTCAGCGTCACCGGTGTCGCCACAGCGCGGCGCGACGAGGTTGGCGCCATGGCCAAGGCGGTCGCCATCTTCCGGGACAATGCGATCGAGAACCAGCGGCTGCGGGACGAGCACCGGCGCGCCCGGGAAACGGCGGAAAGCGACCGTCGTGCCAGCCAGCGGGAATTCGCCCAGGCCTTCCTCGCCGAGGTCGACGGCATCATGCGCGACGTGTCTCAAGGGGCGAAGACCGTCGAAGAGGCGTCCGAGCGGATGAGCGAGACAGCGCGTCTGGCGCTCAGCCGCGCTGAAACCGTGGCGGAAGGCACGCTGACCGCCAGTTCGAACGTGCAGACCGTCGCGGCGGCCGCTCAACAGATGGCCGCCTCGATCCGCGAGATCTCGCAGCAGGCGACATTGGCTCAGGGCATCGCCTCCAAGGCGCTCGACGCGACGAATCGATCCGACACCATGGTTCAGAGCCTCGATACCAATGCGCGTGAAATCGGCGAGATCGTCAAAATGATCTCGGATATCGCGAGCCAGACCAATTTGCTGGCGCTCAACGCGACGATCGAGGCTGCTCGCGCCGGCGAAGCCGGTAAGGGCTTCGCTGTGGTGGCGAGCGAGGTCAAGAGCCTGGCGAATCAGACCGGTCAGGCGACCGAGCGCATCTCCAAGCAGATTCAGACCATCCAGAGCGCCGTCGGCGGCACGGTGGCGGCGATCGGCGAGATCAAGAGCGTGGTCGGCGAGGTGAGCGAGGTCGCGAATTCGATCGCCGCCGCGGTCGAGCAGCAGAATGCGACGACGGCGGATATCGTCAGCAACATCCAGGCTGCCGCTCATGGCACCGATCTGGTCGCGCGCAACATCATCGAGGTCAAGGACACCGCCGGCAATACCGGCAAGGCGGCGGAAACCGTACTCGGCATCGCCCGGGACGTCGGCCAGCGCACCGCCGAACTGGCGGGGTCGGTCGAGCGCTTCGTGGCCCGGCTGAACAGCGCGGCGTAAGGCGAGGCCGGCTCGTGGCGTTCCCTTCCCGACCACCCTGTCCCGGCTTTGTTCCGATAGGGCCTGATTGTTCCCCTTAGGGGATGCCGCACCCTTCGTGCAAGATGGCGGTGGAGGCACGCCATGGAGGAAACGAGCAGAACATTGCCGCCATCAGAATTCCGCGGGTTGCTTGGCCATCCGCGGCTGATCGCGCTTTTCGAGTATTGGTCGCGGATCCGGGTCGACAGGGTGATGCCGGAATGGCGGGATATCAGGCCGGAGGAAATCGCGGCGATCCTGCCCTATATCTGGGCTTGGCAGCTCGATTCGGTGGGCGAGCCGCGGGTACGCCTGGTCGGCGAGAACATCGCCAGCATGATCCGCGTTTCGACCAAGGGTAAGTCCCTGTTCGAGCTCTATCCAGAGGACTATGCCACCGAACTCCGCGCGGAGTTCCGAGACATCCTGGACGGGCCCGCCGGCTGCCACACGATGGGCAAGTTCCGAACGGAGGGCGTGGAGGGCATGGAGGGCAGCACCGGGGAGCGCCTGGCACTGCCCTACGGCAAGGCCGACGGCAGCGCGCGCGGGATCATCGGCGTGTCCTACTATCCGAAGATGGAGATGATCTACCGTTCGCCCACAAAATTCTCGCGCCTCTCCGGCCCGCGGCATTTCCTGCCGCTCGGTTGAGGCGGGTTGCGCTATGCCCGTCGATCATCACATGTTTAGGCTACCCCATCACGGCAACCGGAGGCCGCTTACCGATGTCGACGATTCTGTCCGGTCCGCGCCGTCCGCCGCTTGCCGAGGGACCGGCGCGACAGCTTGTGGTGTTGCTGCACGGCGTCGGTGCCGATGGCGAGGATCTGATCGATCTGGCCGGGGCACTGGGGCCGGTGCTGCCGCATGCCGCTTGGGTGGCACCGAACGCGCCATGGCCCTGTGATATGGCGCCGCATGGCCATCAATGGTTCAGCGTGCAGACGCGCACCGCCGCCAGCCGGGCGGCGGGGGTCGACCGGGCGGCACCGCTGTTGAACGCGTTTCTTGATGCCGAATTGGCACGCCACGGCTTGGACGGGAGTCAGCTGATCCTGATCGGCTTCTCCCAGGGCACCATGATGGCGCTGCATGTCGGGTTGCGGCGGCCGGTCGCCCCGGCCGCGATCGTCGGATTTTCCGGCGTGTTGGTGGCGCCGGAGCGGCTCGCCGCCGAGGCGACCGCGCGACCGCCGATTCTGCTGGTGCATGGCGACGCGGACGCGGTGCTGTCGGTCGATTTCCTCGATGCCGCGACCGGCGCGCTCAAGGCCGAGGGCTTCGCCGTCACGGCGGTCCGGCGTCCGGGCCTGGGACACGGCATCGACCAGGCGGGCCTTGCCGAGGCCGCCCGGTTTCTCGCGACCCCAGCCACTTGACCGTCGGGGCTGAAAAATCGCTTGAATTTGTCTTTGCCTATGATTGACCGATATGAAACCGTCATAGAGGTGTGATATTCGGCTTTGAGTGCATCGGCGACCGTTATCATACGGTCGTCCATCTGGTTCCGCTGGCGGGATCGATGCATCGGTTCGGGCCGGGCGCTAAGCCTAAGGATGGCTAAGCCTGTGACGGACCGGTGCCAGGCGAGGGTGTTGTCACGGTGATGGCCTCACTGAACAGCTGTCCGGCATTGGTGCTGAACGCGGATTTCCGACCGTTGAGCTATTTTCCGCTGTCGCTCTGGGGATGGCAGGACGCGATCAAGGCGGTCTTCCTCGATCGTGTGAACATCATCTCGGAATATGACCGCAAGGTCCACTCGCCGAGTTTTGAGATCCGCCTGCCCAGCGTGATCGCGCTCAAGGAATACATTCCCGCGGCGCGGCGCCCGGCCTTCACCCGGTTCAACGTGTTCCTGCGCGATCGCTTCACCTGCCAATATTGCGGTGAGCCGTTCATCTCGCACGACCTGACCTTCGACCATGTCCTGCCGCGCTCCCGCGGGGGGCGGACAACCTGGGAGAACGTTGTCACGGCGTGCAGCTGCTGCAACCTGCGCAAGGCCAACCGGCTACCGCAGGAAACCGGTATGTTCCCGCTGCAGCGCCCGGTGCAGCCGACCACCTTCATGCTGCAGGAAAACGGCCGGGCCTTCCCGCCCAATCATCTGCATCAAAGCTGGCGCGACTTTCTGTACTGGGATACCGAGCTGGAACAGGCATAGGCATGGCCAACCATACCTTTAGCTGCATCGACGGCCATACCTGCGGCAATCCGGTGCGGCTGGTCGCCGGCGGGGCGCCCCTGCTGACCGGCGCCACGATGAGCGAGCGTCGCCAGGACTTTGTAACCCGCTTCGATTGGGTTCGCCGTGCTCTGATGTTCGAGCCGCGTGGTCATGACGTGATGTCCGGCTCGATCCTCTACCCGCCGACCCGCGCCGATTGCGACATCGCCATCCTGTTCATCGAGGTGTCCGGCTGCCTGCCGATGTGCGGCCACGGCACGATCGGCACGGTGACCATGGCGCTGGAAAACGGGCTGGCGACCCCGCGCGAGGAAGGCGTGCTGGCGCTCGACACGCCGGCCGGCCGGGTGCTCGCCGAATACCGGCGCGACGGCCGCTTCATCGATCAGGTGCGACTCTTCAATGTGCCGAGCTATCTCGCGGCGAGCGATGTGCGCATCGACGTGCCGGGGCTGGGCGAGTTGGTGCTCGACATCGCCTATGGCGGCAATTTCTACGCGATCATCGAGAAGCAGCCGAATTTCGGCGGGCTGGAAACCCTGTCCGCCGATACCATCCTGCGGCTCAGCCCGATCGTCCGCCGCCTGGTCAACGAGGCGGTGACGATCGTTCATCCGGATGACCCGACGATCCGTGGGATCGGCCATGTGCAATGGACCGGCACCCCCCGCGATCCGAAAGCGCATGGCCGCAACGCGGTATTCTATGGCGATCGCGCGATCGACCGGTCGCCCTGCGGCACCGGTACCTCCGCCCGCATGGCCCAGCTGGTCGCCCGCGGCCGCCTGTCGATCGGCGATGATTTCGTCCATGAAAGCATCATCGGCAGCCTGTTCGAAGGCCGCGTCGAAGCGGCGGCCGAGGTGGGCGGCCGCCCGGCGATCCGACCCAGCGTCGCCGGCTGGGCGCGCATGCATGGCCTGAACACGATCTTCGTCGACGAACGCGACCCGTTCCGGCACGGCTTCCAGGTCGTTTAGCGTCGGCGGTTAGCTCCTCTAGGACGCCCCCGCCAAGCCGTCTCCATCAGAGACGTTTTTCTCTTGTCTCATCCGTCGCTATCGGCGACAATTACCGATGGAAGTTACCATCGAGCGTGCTGCGGCCAGAGGCTTCCGAAAAATGCCGCTGGCCGATGCCGAGGCACTGATCGCGGCCCTTGAGGCTATCGCCGCCGGCCATCTCGGCAGTCTCGATATCAAGGCGCTGAAGGACACCGCCGCTTCATACCGCCTCCGTCATGGCGATTGGCGAGCGGTCTATAGGATCGATGCCGCAGTCGACGTTCTTTATGTCGAACGCGCCGGCCATAGGAGGGAGATTTATCGATGACCGATACAGCGGAGCTTGTTACGCGTGCCGAGTTCGACGCGGTCCTGGACCGATTGCAGGATCTTGAAGACGCGGATTTCATGCGGGAGATCGAGGCTGATTCGAGTCGGCGCGACTACCTACCGCTTGTGGCGGTCAAGCGCCTGGTTGCCGGCGAGCACCCCGTACGGGTCTGGCGGGAGCATAAAGGCCTGAGCGTCACGGCCTTGGCCGAGGCCGCTGGTATCGCCCGCGGCTATCTCTCCGAAATCGAGGCAGGAAAAAAACCGGGCTCCGTTTCCGCCTATCAGGCGCTCGCCAACGCCTTCCGGCTGTCGATTGACGATATTGTGCCGGATAGAGAATGACCGCCGCTTCCCCACCTGAAAATCCGTGACAGATAGGGCGCGATCAAACGACGACAGGGACCAAGCGTCCGTACCCGTCTCTAAATCCGTGTCGACAGCCAGATCGCCAGGCGCGAGCCCGCCTTGATCGCCCGCGACAGGGCCGCGTAGCCGGGCGTATCCGTGGCGCCATGGGCGAGGCCGGTGTCGCGATGTTCCAGTTCCTCGATGCGGAATGTCTCGATGGTTTGCTTCAGCTCCGCTTCGCTATCGTCCAAGGCGGCGTATTGCTCGCGGTAATGCTCGTCGATGACTTCCTCGACGGCGACCGTGCAGGCCATCGCCGCCTTCTCGCCCATCAGCGCGGTGGCGGCGCCGAGAGCGAAGCCGGCGACGTCCCAAAGGGGCGACAGAAAGGTCGGGCGCACCCGGCGTGCCGCGACCAACCGGTCGAATTCGGCGCGGTGGCGTCGCTCCTGCTCGGCCATGTGGCGGATGGTCTGGCCGATCGGCCGGCGGCCGAGGATCGCCAGCTGCCCGTCATAGATCCGTGCGGCACCCTGCTCGCCGGCCTGGTCGACCCGGATCATGCGGTGCAGTTGGGCATCCGGACGCGGATCACCCGGCAGCCATTGGCCGATCGGCCGCTTCGGCGCGGGGCTGTTCACGACGCCGCCGTCTGAGGGAACCGCCGCCGGCCGGGCGCCAGCAGCAGGGCCAGCGCCGCCAGCACCAGCGACGCCACCAGGTTCCATCCGGCGAGCGACACGCCGACCAGCGTCCATTGCGGCACGTCGCAACGCACCACGGGTTGCGCCATCAATTGCGCCTTCAACGCCTCAAGCGTGGTGGCCCCGGCGCCGCTCGCCGTGCAGGCCGTCGGTCCGGCGAACCAATGCTGCTCGACCCCGACATGGTAGAAGGCGAGGCCGGCGCTTGCCAGGAACAGCAGAGCGAAAAACCCCCTGGCAACCCGCTCGATCGCCGGGCGGCGCAGTGCCACCACCACGGCCGAAACGAAGATCGCGACGTAATAGGGCCAGCGCTCGGCGAGGCACAATTCGCACGGGCTCAATCCGCCGATATACTGAAAGGCGAGGGCCCCCGCGATCAGCGCCATGCTGGACAGCAGGATCAACAATGACAACGGCGTCCGGTACCTCATGGCAGAAACATGGCGTCCCGCTCTCCCGAATCCAGCCCGCTTAGAGCAGCTTCACCAGCAGGAACCCGCCGACCAGCGCCGCGGCGCTGACCGTCGTCACCAGCATCAGCCGCTGTTCGATGAACCGGCGTACCGGCTCGCCGAAGAAGAAGATCAGCACCGCCAGCAGGAAGAATCGGATGGACCGCGACACGACGCTGGCCAGCGCGAACTTCACCAGATCGAAGCCGGCGACGCCGCTGGCGATGGTGATGAGCTTGTACGGGATCGGCGTCATGCCCTTCAGCACGATGATTTCGACGCCGTACTGGTTGAACGCCTCCTTCAGGGCGAGGAAGCGATCGACGACGCCGTAGAAAGTCAGAATCGGCATGCCAATCGACTGGAACAGGTAATAGCCGATGGCATAGCCCAGGAAGCCGCCGCAGACCGAGGCGGCGGTGCAGACGAAGGCCAGCCACCAGACGCGGCGGCGGTCCGCCACCATCATCGGGATCAGCAGCAGATCCGGCGGCAGCGGAAAGAACGAGCTTTCCGCGAAGGAGACCCCTGCCAGCACCCAGACCGCGTACCGTCCGCTCGCCTGACGCAGGACCCAATCGTAAAGACGCCGCAGCATGGTAGGGGGACCGATCGTTGGGGAGAGGGGCCGAACCAGCGGCGATGTAGCAGGTTCGGCCCGCGCCGCGCAACCGCGCGTATGGCCGCAGTGGCTGCCCTCGATGGCGCGCCGAGTCGGCAGGGCGCGAAAATGGGGCGCGAAAAAAGGGATGCCTCCCAACGGCCGATGCGCTAAAGGTGACCGGCTTGCATGCGAGCGATCCACGGCGATCAAGCGGGCGTGGTGGAACTGGTAGACGCGCCGGACTCAAAATCCGGTTCCGAGAGGAGTGTCGGTTCGATTCCGACCGCCCGCACCACCGTCTCATACGTGACTCCCCTATCAGGTGATGCCGCTGGACCTAAACCTCGCTTTGGCCATCGACCAGAGTCGCGCCGCGTGTACCGGCGCTGCATCCAGGCTGGCGGTGCGGGGTTTTTTCGATGAGGCGACCAATACGGCGAGCTACGTAATCCACGACCCGATAACGAAGCGCGGCGCGGTGATCGACAGCGTGCTCGACTTCGACGTGGCATCCGGGCGCACCGGAACCGTCTCCGCCGACGCCATCATCGGATTTGTGGAGAGCGAAAAGCTTTCCATCGACTGGCTGCTCGAGACCCACGCCCACGCGGACCATCTTTCGGCCGCGCCATACATCCAGCGGAGGCTCGGCGGCAAGCTCTGCATTGGTCGCGAGATCATCGCTGTCCAGACGGTCTTCGGAAAGATCTTCAACGTCGGGACTGAATTCGAACGCGACGGCTCGGAATTCGACCGGCTGTTCGACGATGGCGATCGGTTCTCGATCGGAGGCATCGCCGCCATCGCCCTGCACGTGCCGGGTCATACCCCAGCCGACATGGCCTATGTGGTCGGCGACGCGGTTTTCACCGGCGACACGCTGTTCATGCCGGATTACGGTACTGCGCGCGCCGATTTTCCGGGCGGTGACGCGCGCCAGCTTTACCGCTCGATCCGGCGTCTTCTATCGCTTCCCGACGAAACCCGTCTGTTCCTCTGCCATGATTACAAGGCGCCGGGGCGCGACCGCTTCATGTGGGAGACCACGGTCTGGGCCGAGCGCACCGCCAACGTTCATGTCCATGAGGGGGTGAGCGAGGATGAGTTCGTCGCCATGCGCACCCGGCGCGACGCGACCCTGCCCATGCCGAAATTGATCCTGCCCTCCGTGCAGGTGAACATGCGGGCCGGCCATCTGCCGGCGCCGGAAGGCAATGGTACGCGATACTTGAAACTGCCGCTGGACAGGCTCTGATGGATGCGGCCGCGGCCGCCGTCGAAGCTTCATGACGATTGTTTCTAGCCGGTCGGCTATGCGCTCGATCTGATGTACTCATTAGGTGAAACCCCGCGACCGTCCCTGGGCGCGGCGGAGCGGCCGAGCGCCTAAGGAGGGCTGGCGTTGACTGGATGGGTGCAGGCGGTTGTGGCGTTCATCGCCGAGCACCACGCCTGGGCGGGTCCCATCGTCGGGCTGATCGTGTTCGGTCAGGCGATCGCGGTGATCGGCCTCGTGTTTCCCGGTTCCACGGTACTGGTGACCGCCGGCGGACTGGTCGCCGCCGGGGCGCTCGATTATTGGACGATCTGTGCCTGGACGGTGCCGGGTGCCGTCCTGGGCGATGGCATCAGTTTTTGGCTGGGCCGGCGGTTCACCCACCGCATCGGTGGTTGGTGGCCGTTCCGGCGCCGGCCCGCGATGCTGGCCCAGGGCATCGGCTTCTTTCGTCGGCATGGCGGCAAAAGCGTCTTCATCGGTCGTTTCTTCGGTCCGGTGCGCGCCACGGTGGCGCTGGTCGCCGGCATGCTGGACATGCCGGCCGGCGTGTTCTGGATCGCCAACATCGCCTCGGCCGTCGTCTGGGTGCCGCTGCTGCTATCGCCGGGTCTGCTGCTGGGGTTTGTCTATCGGGCCGGTATTCCCGCCGACCTTACGACCGATGCGGCGATCCTGCTGGGCGCGCTGGCGATCCTGGCGACCGTGGTGGCCGTCATGCGACACCGCAGGCGACGTCGCAGTCATTAATTTGAAATCCGGGCGAGTCGGCCTCACGGTACCGGCACGGTGATCTCGAAGCAGTTGGTTCGGCCCGACAACACGCAGTCCTGCAGCGCTGAGACCGTGCCGAGCTGTTTTTCCAAATACAACCCAATCACCACCAACAGCAGCACGAACGCCAGGCCAGCCAGGCTGGTGGTAACCCTATGCTCTTCTTCGTCGTGATCGTTCCGTCGGTCATCCAGCATGACAAGAGCGCCCGGAACCCGCAGATAAGTCCTTTTGGGACACACCTCTATAATCGGCTCGTTTTGGCCGGCAGTTGCAACTGAAATCGGGTTACGGCGGATGCTCGATAGCGCCTCGACGACACATTTCATGCCGTCCCCTTGACCTTCCCATCATGGCAATCCCCATCTGATCCCCAAGTGGTGTTTGGGTTGATGGAAGGCGCACGGCATGGTGGTCGATACTCGGGAGGTTCCGGCGACAACCGATACGGTCGATCTGGCGATCGCCGGCATGACTTGCGCGTCTTGCGTCGCCCGGGTTGAGCGCGCGATGCGCGATATTCCCGGCGTGGCCGACGTGTCGGTCAACCTGGCGACCGAGCGGGCGCGCGTGCGGCTGTCCGGACCGTTCGCCTCCGCCAGCCTCGCTCAGGCGCTGACCCAGGCGATCGACCGGGCGGGATATGACGCCACCCTGCTGACCCCCGAGCGGCGGCGACTGGACCAGCGATCGGCGGACACCCGATCGACCGGTCCCGTCTGGCTCCAGCTGGGGCCGGTTCTGTTGGGCATGGTTCTGGCGGCACCGCTCGTCCTGCCCATGCTGCTCGGCCTGGTCGGTATTCCGATGATGCTGCCGGGATGGCTGCAGCTCGCGCTCGCGACGCCGATTCAGATCGGTCTGGGCGCCCGCTTTTATCGGGCGGGAGGGCGCGCACTCCGTGCTGGCAGCGGCAATATGGATCTGCTGGTGGCGCTCGGCACCAGTGCTGCTTACGGCTTCAGCCTCGCACGCTGGCTTGTCGCGACGCCGGGGTCGATGCCCGAGCTGTATTTCGAGGTCTCGGCGGTGGTCATCGTCCTGGTGCTGCTGGGTAAATGGCTGGAACGCCGGGCGACCGATCGCACCGCCGAGGCGCTACGCCTGCTGGGCCGGCTGCTTCCCGATACCGCGCGGCGGCGACGGGACGATGTCGAACAGGACGTGCCGGTCGAGCGACTGGCGGTCGGTGATATCATCGTCGTCCGCCCGGGCGAGCGTATCCCGGCCGATGGGACCGTGCTCGAAGGGGAGAGCGAGGTCGACGAGGCGTTGCTGACCGGCGAAAGCATGCCGCTGCCGAAAACCCGAGGGACTCGCGTGACCGGCGGCGCGATCAATGGCGACGGACGATTGATCGTCGAGGTGACGGCCGTCGGGGCGGAGACCATGCTGGCCCGCATCATCCGGCTGGTCGAAGACGCCCAGGCCGCTAAGGCGCCGATCCAGCGGTTGGTCGATCGGGTCAGCGCCGTCTTCGTGCCCGTGGTGATCGGCCTCGCCGTCGTGACGTTTCTCGGCTGGTGGTTCGCAACAGGCGATGCCGCGCGCGCGCTCATCGACGCGGTCGCCGTGCTGGTCATCGCCTGCCCCTGCTCGCTCGGCCTGGCGACGCCGACCGCGATCATGGCCGGGACGGGAGCCGGTGCCCGACACGGCATCCTGATCCGCGACGCCACGGCGCTGGAGACGGCGCATCGGGTCGATACGATCGCCTTCGACAAGACCGGCACCCTTACCACGGGACGCCCGGCGATCACCGATTTGCTGCCCATCGGCATCGACGAGACCGAGCTGGTTCGATTGGCCGTCGGGTTGCAGCAGGGCAGCGAGCATCCGCTGGCCCGCGCCGTGATCGATGCCGCCAGCCGCCGCGGCATAGCGGTGCCATCCGCCAGCATGATCGCCGCCCTGCCGGGCCGGGGCATCGCCGGGACGGTCGAGGGTCGGGCGCTGCGGCTGGGCAGCCGTCGGTCGCTCGAGGAAATGGCGGATTGGGGTGGTATCCCGGCCGAGGTGTCGGAGTGGCTCGCTTCCGTCGAAAGCGCCGGGCGGACCGTGTCGTACCTCGTCGAGCTCGCCACGCCGCCGCGATTGCTCGGCGCGATCGCTTTCGGCGATGCGTTGAAGCCGAGCTCGGCCGAGGCGGTCGGCCGCCTGCGCGCCGCCGGGTTTCGGACGGTGTTGTTGACGGGGGACAGCCGGGCAAGTGCCGAAGCCGTGGCGCATGTGCTGGGGATCGAGACCGTCGAGGCCGAGATGCTGCCCGGCGAAAAAGCCGCCGCGGTGGCCCGGCTGCGTGCCGCCGGTCGGGTCGTGGCGATGGTCGGCGACGGCATCAACGACGCGCCGGCGCTGGGGGCGGCCGATGTGGGGATCGCGCTGGCGACCGGCACGGATATCGCCATCCAGGCCGCCGGCATCACCTTGATGCGCGGCGAGCCGATGTTGGTCGCCGATGCGCTCGATCTTGCCCGGCGGACCGCGGCGAAAATCCGCCAGGGCCTGTTCTGGGCGGTCATTTATAACGTGATCGGCATCCCGCTCGCCGCCTGTGGGGTGCTCAGCCCGACGATCGCCGGTGCCGCGATGGCGTTCAGCAGCGTCAGCGTCGTCGTCAACGCGCTGGCCCTGCGCCGCTGGCGGCCCAGAACCGGCGTTGGAGGGACTGGCGTTCAAGGGACTGGCGCCCGGCCGGCCGGCGTGCCGGCAAGCGGCGTATCGGGAGAGATCGCATGAATATCGGCGAGGTCGCGGCGGCATCCGGCGTTTCGGCCAAGATGATCCGCTATTACGAAAGCATCGCGCTCATCCCGCCGGTGGGACGCAGCGCCGGGGGCTATCGCGTCTATCAGGCGCCGGATATCGACACGCTGCGGTTCATCCACAGCGCGCGGCGGGTGGGATTCCCAGTCGAGCGGATTCGCCGGTTGCTGGCGTTGTGGCGCGACAAGGGCCGTGCCAGCGCGGATGTGAAAAGCCTGGCGGCGGCGCATATCGCCGATCTCGACCGCCAGATCGGCGACCTGCAGGCCATGCGGCGCAGCCTGGAACATCTGGCGGCGCGATGCCACGGCGACGACCGCCCGGACTGCCCGATTCTCGACGGGCTGGCCGATCCGGTTCCTTTAGGGCGCGTCGGCTAGATACTGGTCCAGCACCTGATCGATCGGGCCGCCGCCCCGCACGGCGCCGGCGTTCATGTAGATCGCCTTGTTGCACCATTCGCGCATCAGTTGATCGCTGTGGCTCGCCAGGACGAGGATGCTGGAGCGGTTGACGAATTCGGCGAGACGCCGCCGCGCCTTGTCCAGGAAATGCGCGTCGCCGGCCATGATCCACTCGTCCATCAGCAGGATTTCCGGCGCGATGCAGGTCGATACGGCGAAGGCCAACCGCATGATCATGCCCGAGGAATAGGTCCGCATCGGCATGTCCAGATAGGCGCCAAGCTCGGTGAATTCGGCGATCTCGGCGACCTTGCCGCGGATCTCCTCGACTTTCAGCCCCAGATACAGGCCGCGCAGCAGGATGTTGTCGTAGCCCGTCGCGTCCAGATCCATGCCGAATCCGACATCGAACAGCGGACAGATATGCCCATCGACATAGACATGCCCCCGCGTCGGCTCATAGACGCCGGCCATGACGCGCAGCAGCGTCGTCTTGCCGGCACCGTTGGGGCCGACCAGGCCGACCCGGTCGCCGTGCTGGATCGACAGGCTGACATCCTTGACCGCCTCGATATTGATGCGGTTCGAGGCGTCATGGGCGACCTTGCCGCCGGTGCCGCGCCACAGCAGGCTTTTCTTCAAGGATCGGCTGCCGCCCTGATATAGCGGAAACTCGATGGTGACGGCGTCGAAAACGATCGAAGACATGGTTTGGTCAGAGCCAGTATGCGAGGCGGCGACGGAACCGCGCGAAAAAGGCAAAGGTGAAGCCCCAGCCGACGATCAGCAAGCCGATCGCCACCAGCCAGTTGGACGTCGACGGCGCCTGGCCCAACAGCGGGCTGCGGATCAGCTGCATGAAATGGAACACCGGGTTGATCTCGGCCAGTATGACCCGGTTGCCGAGGGCTTCCGGTCGCCAGAAGATCGGGCTGAGGAAGAACACCACCTGCAAAAGACTGCCGATCAACATGCCGATGTCGCGGAACCGCGCGCATAGCATGCCGAGCAGCAGCATGATCCAGGTCGCGTTCAGCGCCAGCAGGATGAAACCGGGGATCACCAGCAGACCGGTGGCGCCCGGCCAGATCCGGAAGATCAGCGCCACCACGATATAGACCACGATGTTGTGGCCGAAGATCATGATGTTGCGCGTCAATGTTCGGAAGACATGGATGCTCAGCGGCACGCGGACCTGTTTGATCAACGCCTCGGCGCTGGTCAGGCAGATGCAGCCATCGGTTACCAGCGTCGATACCAGCCCCCAGATCAGCAGGCCGAGCGACAGATACGGCAGGTAATCCGCGAGCGGCACATGAAAGAGCGCCGAATAGAGCGGTCCCATCGCCCCGATCATGACGCCCATGCTGAGCGTGATCCAGAGCGGCCCAAGCATGGAGCGCCGATAGCGTTGACGGATATCCTGCCAGGCCAGCACGCGCCACAGCTCCCACCGCTTCAAGCCGCCGATCAGGTCGTCGGCGGCGAGCCGGGTTTCCGAGGGGATTGGCGGCGGCACGAAGTCGGCAGGGAGTTTGGCGATATCGAAGCCGGCCGCCTCGGTCTGGCCGAGGCTGGCGGGCGGGTAGGCGGCGGGTTGTGACATGTAGCGCGTGTACTCTTCAGACGGTCCGCTCGGCCTTGCGAGCCGCGGATGTCGGTCGGAAATCGCATTTTTGCGAGGGCGCACCGTACAGGCTTGGCGAACCGGTCGCAACCACCGCCCCGTAATGCCTCGGTAACGGCAGGGGCGAGACGCCAACGGCTTTGACAAGCACGCCGGTTCCTCCTAGACCGGCGCTTGCGCTCCTCCCGGAGCGGCGGACGAGTTGTCTTCGCGCCGCGTCACCCCCCGCGAGACCAGTCTCCGACAGCGATGGCTCAATCCACGTCCCTTTGGCAGCGCGCCTGCGATTCGCTGCGCTACCGCATCTGCGACGGCTGGCGGCGGCTTCATCCTCGCCGGCTGCCCGGCAATCGGCATGCCCGGGTGCTGTTGCCGCTGGATTATCCGCCGTCGCGCGCGGCCGTCTCGCGCTGGGGGACAAACCAGCCGCCGATTCCGGCCCTGGTCACGCTGTTCGGCGCGGGCGCTCAGGCCCAGGCGCGCATGCTCGACGGCCTGCGCCGGTTCTCTCCCGATCTCGCCCGCATCGGGCGTCGCTATACGCGGCGCGGCGCGGCCGTGCCCGGCTGGCTCGGCGGGGCAATGACGCCTATCGACGCGGCCTTGCTCTATGTCTTCCTGCGCGACTATCGCCCGGCGACCTATCTGGAGATCGGCTCCGGCGTCTCGACCTCTTTCGCGCGCCGCGCGATCACGGATGGCGGACTCGCCACGCGCATCGTCTCGATCGATCCGGCGCCGCGGGCGGCCATCAACGATATCTGCGACGAGATCGTGCGCGACGGCCTGGAAACCGTGGACCTGACGGTGTTCGATCGGCTGCTGCCCGGCGATATCGTGTTTCTCGATGGCAGCCACCGGTCGTTCATGAATTCGGACGTCACCGTCTTCATGATCGACGTGCTGCCCCGCCTGAAGCCGGGCGTGATCGTCCATATTCATGACATCTTCCTGCCCGACGACTACCCGGATTCTTTCAAGACCTGGTACTGGAACGAACAATATCTGGTTGCGACCTATCTGATGGGTCACCGTCATCGCATCGAGGTGCTGATGCCCTCGCATTATATTTCCGGGCAAACCGGGTTCGCGGCGATCCTGGCGGCACCGCCGGTCGATCTCGGCCCGCGCAACGACGGCTGGCGACAGGGTGGCTCGCTATGGTTCACCCATACAGCACCCTTCGATCCGGCGTGAGGTGGTCAGCGTGAGGCCGCCAGAGTGACTGGGTCGGCCGCGGGCATGCATCTGGCGATCGTCGATCATTCGCTGCGGGATGGTGGCGGACATCATTACGAATATGACAGCGCCATTGCCGCCGCGGCGGCCGAGCGCGGCATGACCGTGACCGTGCTCGCCAATAGCACCTATGACGCTCCCGAGCAGTCGATGGCGCTGGCCGGGACGGTCCTGCCGTGGTTTCGGCAGAGCTTCTACGAGATGGCCGAGGGCGGCGCGCTGCGGCGTCTCGTCTATCCGCTGCTATCGGCGCTGCCGCCGGCCCTGGCGAGGTCCGTTCATCTGGCGCTGCGTCGGATCTGGGACCAGCGGCGGCGCAACCCGTTGCGGGCCGCCGCCAACGGATTCGGCGTGGACATGATGGCGGCGATCGACACGCGGCGGCTTGGCGCTGGCGATCATGTGCTGGTTCATACGCTCAATCTCGACGATTTGCAGTCGGTCGCGGCGGCGTTGATCGATCCGTCGCTCGATCCGGCTCGGCTGCCGGCGATTCATCTGGTGTTGCGCCGCACGGTCGCCGAGATGGCCGCCGGCCGGCCGCAAGGCCAGCGGCCCGGCGATGTGCTCAACCGGCTCGCCGCCGCCGGCCTGGGCGCCTGGCCGATCCGAATCTGGTCCGACACGACGGAGCTTGCCGCCGATTACGCTGATCTATCGCCCTTGCCGGTCGGGGTCCTGCCCATCGCGTTCCGCCAGGACATGTTGCTGGCGGCCCTCGCGGATCATGCCGCCAGGACGCTTGCTGCCGAGTCCGGCGCTGACCGGCCGGTGACGATCGGCTATCTGGGCAATGCCAGGCTGGAAAAAGGGTTTCAATACCTGCCCGCGATGGTCGACGCCGTTCTGGCGCATCCGCGCCACGGCCGGCGCGTTCGTTTCGTCGTGCAATGCGGCCTCAACATCGAGGGGGGCGAGCCGGGCATCCTTGCCGCCCGGCGACACCTCGCGGGGCTACCGGACCACCGGGTCCAACTGGTCGACGGGGTGCCGGATGCCGCGGCGTATTATCGCTTGCTCGCCGATCTCGATATCGTCCTACTGCCCTACGAGGCGGCCAGTTATCGCACGCGCAGCTCGGGGATCCTGGCCCAGGCGCTCGCCGCCGGATGCCCGGTGCTGGTGCCCGCCGGCACCTGGATGGCCGGCCAAATCGACCAGTATCGCGGCCGCTGCTTCGACGATTCGCGGCAGTTGTCCGGCATCCTTATCGAGATGCTCGATGATCTGCCGTCGCTCTCGGCACAGGCCGCCGACGCCGCGCCGGCATGGCGCCGGCGGCATGCTCCCGCCCAGTTCATCGATCTCTTAGTCAACTCAGTCGAGGCTGAAGCTCGCACCGATCCGGGATGCCGCGATTAGCGCGCTTCGCCGGCGATCCGATCATTCCGGCGTGCTGATGGTTGCGCGGCTCGATAGGGCGGTGCTACATCCGGCCAATAGGTGCACAATTGAGTGTTAAAGCATGATGGGCGACCGCACTTGATGCGGTGCCGACCACGCTATCGGCTTCATTCGACGTAGGGAAGATTGATGCGTATTCTGGTAACCGGCGGTGGTGGCTACATCGGTAGCGTTTTGGTGCCCACCTTACTCGATGCCGGCCATGCGGTGACGGTGCTTGATACCTTCGCCGGCGGCGGGACGGAACTTGCCACCGCTTGCGCCCATGAGGCGTTCGAGCCGGTGCGCGGCGATGCGCGGGACGAGCGGCTGCTCGACCGGCTGGTGCCCAAGGCCGATATCATCATTCCGCTGGCGGCTCTGGTCGGTGCCCCGCTCTGCGCGCGCGACCAGATCGGCGCCACGTCGATCAACCGCGATGCCATCCTGGCCTTGGTGAAGCGCATTTCCTCCGATCAGCGGATCATCTACCCGACGACCAATTCTGGCTATGGCGTCGGCGCCAAGGATGCGTTCTGCACCGAGGAAACGCCGCTCAACCCGATTTCGCTCTACGGCACGACCAAGGTCGAGGCCGAACGGGCGGTGCTGGATAGCGGCCGGGGCATCACCGTGCGGCTGGCGACGGTATTCGGCATGGCGCCGCGCATGCGCATCGATCTCCTGGTCAACGATTTCACCCATCGGGCGGTGAACGACCGGGCGCTGGTGATCTTCGAAGGGCATTTCCGGCGCAACTACATCCATATCCGGGATGTGGTGAAGGCGTTCATGCATGCGATCGCCAATTACGATAAAATGCGGGGCGAGCCCTACAATGTCGGCCTGTCCGACGCCAACCTATCGAAGCTCGAACTCTGCGAACGTATCAAGCGGCACGTGCCGAATTTCGCCTTTCTGGAGGCGCCGATCGGCGAGGATCCGGACAAGCGCGATTACATCGTCTCGAACGCCAAGATCGAGGCGACCGGCTATCGGCCGGACTGGTCGCTCGATCGCGGCATTCTCGAATTGATCAAGGGCTACCAGATGCTGCGTAACAGCCGGTTCTCCAATGTCTGACGCCGACGCATCCAAGGTGGCCGCGGGTCAACGCATGGACGTCACCTGTCGGATCTGCGGCGGGCGGCATGTCGAATTGTTCCTCGATCTGGGCGACCAGCCGCATTGCAACCGGCTGATCCCGCCGGCGCGCGCGGCGGAGCGGGAGCCGCATTACCCGCTGCGCACCGGGTTCTGCCATGACTGCACCTTGGTCCAGATCGATCACACGATCCCCAAGGAGAACATGTTTTCCGACTATCCTTACGTGTCGGGCACCACCAAGACGCTGGTCCAGCACTTCAAGGATACGTCCGAGCGGCTGATCCAGACCTATGAGCTGAAAGCCGGGGATCTGGTCGTCGATATCGGCAGCAACGACGGCTCCTGGATCGCGCAGTACCAGCCCTTCGGGTTGAAGGTATTGGGCGTCGAGGCGGCGGAGAACGTCGCCACGATGGCCTTGGAGCAGGGCCGCCCAACGATCAACCGGTTCTTCAACGAGGAAACCGCGCAGCATATCCTCGATACCGAGGGTGGTGCCGCCCTGGTGACGGCGGCCGGCGTGTTCTTCCATTTGGAAGAATTGCACAGCGTGGTGCGCGGTATCCACAAGCTGATCGGCGAGGATGGCGTGTTCGTCGTCCAGGCCATCTACCTGGGCGGGATGATCGAAAACCTCGCCTTCGACCAGATCTATCACGAGCATCTCTGCTACTACACGCTGCGCTCGCTGGAGCGGCTGTTCCTGATCCACGGGCTGGAGGCGTTCGACGCTCGCGTGGTGCCGATCCATGGCGGCTCGATCGAGGTGCATGCGGCGCGCGTCGGCCGTCGTAAGGCGACACCGGCATTGGCCGAATTCCGTGCCATGGAGACGGCGAAGGGCTATGGGGAGCTCTCGACCTATCAGCGTTTCGCGACGCGGGTCTGGGATCTGAAGCGGCGCTTGGTCGGGCTCCTGGAAGAATGGCGTACCGCCGGCAAGAGCGTCTGGGCCTATGGCGCCCCCGCCAAGGGCGCCACCCTGTTGAACTCCTTCGGCATCGGTCCCGATCTGGTGCAACAGGCGGTCGAGAAGAACCCGATGAAGATCGGCTTCGCCATGCCCGGCTCCCGGATTCCGATCATGGCCGAGGGGGCGACCCGCCCGGATGGCTATCTGGTGCTGGCCTGGAACTTCCTGCCGGAGTTTCTGGAGAAGGAGCGCGCCTATCTCGAGCAAGGCGGCGCGCTCATCACGCCCGTGCCTAAGGTCGAGGTGATCACCCGCGACAGCGCACGGTGATGACGGCGGCGGCAGTATCGTCGCGGACCGAAGCGGTCATCCTGTTCGGGGCTGGCGGCTTCATCGGCCGCCATGTGGTCGATGCCTTGGTCGGGTCTGTGCCGTTGGTCGTCGGTGTCACCGGCACCGGTCGGCCGGTGCCGGGCCTCGACCAAGTCGCGCGGTTCGATCGGCTGGAGGATATTCCCGCCCTGCCGGTCGAGACCGTCGTCATCAACGTCGCGGCGTTTCGCTATGACGCGGCGAAATTCCAGGCCGAACAGAGCCTGATTCTTGAGCGCAACACGGCGATCGCCAACAGTGTCTATGGTTTCTGTGCGGCGCGCGGCATCAAGGAAGTCCGGCTGGCGAGTTCGATGGCGGTCTATCCGGCGGAGTGGCCGGTCGGCGACGACGATCGGCCGTTCGATCTCAATGCCTGGCCGCATGACGGCGAGGCCGCTTATGCCTGGTCGAAGCGCTGGGCTGAGATCGTCGCTGAGATCCATCACCGCAGGCTCGGCATATCGACGCTGACCTTTCGGCTGACCAACCCCTATGGCCCCTATGACGCGCTCGATGTGAAGGCCGCCCATGTGGCGCCGGCCTTCGCGATCAAAGCCTTGTTGCCCGGGCCGGAATTCGAGGTCGCCGGCAATCCGGACGCGGAGCGGGATTTCGTCTATGCCGGCGACATCGCCGCCGTGTTTAAGGCGACGCTCGACGAGCGGGGACGTCACGACACGATGAACCTCGCGCAAGGCCACACCGTCACGATCCGCCGGCTGGCCGAGGCGGTCGTCGCGGCCTCGGCGACCGGCAAGACGATCCGCATCGCCGGTGCCGCCAGTTCCGGCGTGTCGATCCGCCGCGCCACGGGCGAAAAACTGCGCCGCTCGTTCGACTTGGCCCCGTTCCGTGGCCTGGACGACGGGATGCGCCTCACTCTCGATTGGTACCGCGATGCCCTCGCCCGCTGATCTCTCCTATCCCCAACCGTCGCTGATCATCGGCGCCGACGGCTTCCTCGGCCGCAACGTCACCCGCTATTTCGCCGAGCGCGGCTGGCCGGTGCACGCGATCGGCCGCGCCGATGGCGATCTGTCCGATCGCGACACCGTCGACCGGTTGTTCAAGACGGCGCCGCCGGTCGCTCGGATCTTCCATCTCGTGACCCGGCAACGGACCGGCCAGGTGCAGTTCGGTATTCAGGGCGAGTTGCTGACGATCAACGCGCGGATCCACTTGAACGTGCTTGAGGCGTGGCAGCGGCATCAGCCTCAGGCCAAGCTGATCTCCACCGGCAGCTCATGCGCCTATCCGGAGATGGATCGGCCGATCGCCGAGGACGCCTTTCAGACCGGCCCGATGCATCCCTCGGTTCGCGGTTACGGCCTCGCCAAACAGGTGCTGGCCGAGGGCTCGGCCGTCTATGCCGAGCAATACGGCCTGAAATACCTGCATTGCTTGCTGGCGACGCTCTACGGACCGTTCGATCACAAGCTGCCGGACCGAACGCATTTCATGACCGCGATGATCGATCGGGCGGTCGCCGAATGCCGCGCCGGCGCCAAGCAGTTCGAGGTCTGGGGCGATCCGGCGACGGTGCGCGACCTCCTGTATGTCGACGATCAGATCGAGGCGATCCTGCTCGCCGATGGCGGGTTTGCGAATACTTTACTGAACGTGGCGTCAAATGGCCCGGTTACGATCGGTGCCGTCGCCGCGGCTATCGTCGCTGCGTTGGATTGGCCGGCGGAAATCATCTATCCGCCCGGCACTTTCAAAGGTGCGGGTTTCAAATCGATCGATGCGACTCGCTTCCTGGCCGCGACCGGATGGCAGCCGCGCATCGATCTGGAGACCGGGATTCGCATGGTTCTGCGGACCGACTATCAGATAGGGTGAGCCGCACATGCTGATTTCCTCGCGTACGCCGCTTCGCGTCAGCTTCTTCGGTGGGGGGACTGACTATCCGGAATATTACGAGCGCCATCGCGGCGCCGTGGTCGGCATGGCGATCGATAAATACGTTTATATCAGCGCCCTCGAACTCACCGATTTCATCGAATATAAATACCGCGTCAGCTATTCGCGTCTTGAGATGGTGCAGGAGCTCAGCGAGATCGAGCACCCTGTCGTGCGCAACGTGCTCACCCATTACAAGATCGAAGCCGCCCTCGATCTCAGCATCGCCGCCGACATGCCGGCGCGGAGCGGCCTCGGCAGCTCGTCATCGTTCACCGTCGGCATGATCAACCTGATCAATGCCTTGCGCGGCACCTCGGTTACCAAGCTCGATCTGGGGCGCGAGGCAGTTTTCGTCGAGCGCCATCTGCTGCGCGAGCGGGTCGGGGTGCAGGATCAGCTGCATGCCGCGTTTGGCGGCATCAATCGCTTCGATTTCACCGAAAAGCGTATCCGGATCAGCCCGCTGCAGTTGACCGGACAGTCGCTGCGCATGTTGACCGGCAGTCTGCTGCTGCTACATACCGGCGTCAGCCGCTTCGCGTCCGAGACGTTGGACGAGCAGATGGTCAAGACCGTCAGCCGCAAGAACGATGAGGATCTGTCGCATCTGCTGACTCTGTGCGATCAGGCGGTCGATGTGCTGGAAGGCGAGGATCCCGAGGTGATGATCCGCGATTTCGGCGCCATGATCCATGATGGCTGGATGACCAAGCGCCGGCTGTCCGACAAGGTGTCGTCGCCGAAGATCGACGAGCTATACGATCACGCCCTCGCCTGCGGCGCGCTTGGCGGCAAGCTGTGCGGCGCCGGTAGCGGCGGTTTTCTGCTGATGGTCGTGCCGCCGGAGGTCCAGCCGAAATTCCTGGCGCAACTGGGGGATGTCCGGGTCATCCGGATCGGCCTTGACACCCAGGGCTCGACCATCCTCCGCAGCTGACTTGGGCGGCTCACACCGCCCATGGCCACCAATGCTGTTCGTAGCGGTTGTCGTTGAAGATCTGATAAGCCGGCTTGGTCGCCAGCCCCAACGTGCGGGCATGCCGGTTCTGCAGGCGGCCCATCAGGCGAACGACTCGGACGAGCTTTATGAAGGTCAGCTGGTCACCGGGCTGATCCAGCTCGATCGACCGATAGAACGTCAAAAGCCGCTCGACCTCCGGCCGCATCGAGCCATAGGGACCGGCATCCGGTCGCTGCTCCAACAGCGTCGCCAGGCTGAGGGCCAGGTCCAGATCGGTACTCCAGCGGTTCAGATAGCATTTGCGGTATCTCAGCGTGTCGGTGAACAGGCTGATCAGCCGTTCGGTCGGCGCGTCGCCCATCGCCCGGTCCATGCCGGCCACCGTGCGGTGCAGATACCAGGCACGCAAATCCTCGATCTCGGCGCGCGGATGCGCCGTCGTCCGCGCCTCCGGATAATTGTTGAAGACACCCAGCGTCTGCGGCACGAACTGGGTCTCGATATAGGGCAGGATCCGGTTCTTGAACTCGGTATCGCCGGCGGCGGTGAAGCTTTCGTCGTAATAGCCGAAACGGTCATGGATGGTGCGGCGATAGAGGCCGCCCACATAGCTCAGGAAGGTGCTGTCCAGATACGACCAATCCTGCCGGTAGCCGCTTCGGTCGTAGGGCATGATGTCGTTGTCGTAGACGCCCTTGCGGTCGACATTGGTGACCACCGAATTCGCCATGACCCAATCGACCGACGGATGCTGGTTCAACTCCGCGGCGAGGATCGTTAGGGCGGTCGGATGGATGCCCTCATCGACGCCCAGAAATGTCAGATATTCGCCCCGTGCCGCGTGGATGCCGCGATTCCACGCCGCCTGGATGGTCTCCCGATTGGCCGAGCGCAGATACACCGCCGACAGCGGTGCCGCCGCCATCAATTCCTGGAATATGGCATATTCGTCGGTCGGCGAGCCGCTATCGACGAAGACGATCTCTACTTGGCCGTCGGTCAGCAATGTCTGCTGGCGCAGCATGGAGACGAAGGTCGGCAGTTTGCTGGCGGCACGGTAGAGTGACACGATCACGGATACTTTGATCGGTGCCGCGGTGCGCCGGTCGTCCACCAACTCCAACGGCAGCACTGGCTTGGTGCGATGGCGCTCGTACTGTGCCTCGATCAATTCGGCGCATCTAACCCGCGCCTCCGCGGGATTGCCGAACATGGCGAGCGCGGTCTCCGCTTCCTGCCGATAGCCCTGGGCTGTCAGAGTTTCGGTGACGAAGCGCAAATCGCCGAAGTGGTCGGCCCCGTTCCAACGCATCAGGCGCAGGCTGTAGGTGGCGGCCAGCAGATCGTTGCCGCGCTTGCGCTCCAGCCGGATCAACTCGCGGAACAGCTTGCCGCGTCCGACGAAGTAGAGGCCGACCAAGCGGTTGAGCTGCTCCGTTTTCGCCTTGAGTTCCAGCTGGGTGCGTTCGTCCATGGTCAGCATGACGTGCCGCCGCCTACCCGGACGGGCAAAGTACAGGGCTTGGGCGGCTGCTTTGGCATCGAGGCCCAGATAGCGTGGCAGGACCGTTTGGCCGACAACCTTCAGGAGTTGCAGATAATCTCCAAGATTGCGTAGCTGGCGGCGGCGCAGGGCCCGGAACAGCGGCCGGAATGCGATGAGAAATCCGACAGGCAGGAAGCGCTTTACACGGGTGACACGGGCGAACGGTAGCCAGCGGATCGTCCGGACCGCCTGGTATTTAAGCCGCGGCACCCAGGAGCGTGCCGGCCGGTTGAATAGCGCGAACCGATCCGAATAATCGCGCAGGATCGTCTGGGCCTTCAACTCCGCTTCCGCCTTGGGCTCATAGATCGTCTGCAGCGTCTCGAAGTCGGGTTTGAAGCTCGCCGCCCCGACGGTATCTACCAGGCGCGCCCGGTAATCGTCGTAATTCGCCAGAATCTCGTGGATCGCCTGCGCGGCGGTGCGTCCACAATCGAGGTCGATGATCGGCGCTTCGATCCCCGTCAGGCGCTCACGCAGGAAATCCGCGGCGCCGGCCGATTCGCTCAACACGACGGGGCAGCCGTTCAACAGTGCTTCGAGGGCAACCAGGTTGAACTGGTCGTAGCGCGACGGCAGGACGACAAGGGTGCGTTCCTGGAACAACCGTTGGAGGCCGATCTGATTCAGCGCGCCGCGGATCTCCACCGAGATGCCGCGCATGCGTGCGGCACGTTGCAGAATTTCGGTCGATCCCTGGCCCAGGCGGTTGACGCTGTCGCCGCCGATGATCAGGGCGCGGTCGTAGCTCGCGCGGGGCAACCACCAGGCGAAGTCGACGAATAGATCGGGACCCTTGCGCCGTTCCCGGCGGCCGACAAAAGCCAGGTTCGGCGGCGCGTTGCCCTGTCGGTTGCCCAATGTCGGATTGGCGATCGGCAATATGGTCAGCGGGTCGAGATAGTTGATCGGCAGATCGGAATAGACATTCCAGCTTCGGCCGTAAAACTTGCTGATTGCATAGCGGATGTCGACGCAGCGGTACTGCAGATGCTCGCGCATTCTCAGCTCGGCCAAGAGGCGCCGTTCGTCTATGCCGGAGGGCCAGTTGTTGGCGAAGGCGGAGGACAAGGTGCCGTGCAGCGCCAGCGCGACGTGATCTACCGTGACGCCGTGTTCCGCCAGGGCGCTCCGGATAAACAAGCCGAGCGTCCGGTAATCCGGCGTATCGACGACATCGAACCGGGTCGACCCCAACGAGCGTTGGACGGCGTGGGCGAGGTTCTGGGCCTCCACGTAGATGTCGTAGAAGTGACGGCTATCAAGCGGCAATTGCGCGAGATGCGGTCGATAAACCCGGTCAAACTGGATCGGATGGCTGTTCGGCGAACGGGGATAGTCCAGAGGTTCGTGATCGACAAAATAGTAGAAATCGTCTTCCGGTCGCCGCTTGATGATATTCTGGTAAACCGTCTGTCCGCCGCCGACCGATTCGAAGACATCGTATTCCGCTATTAGAACCTTCATCGTACGCTCAATTTAATTGAAATAAAGTGCATCGGTCTGGTGTCGTGATCACCAAAACCTGTCGCGTCAAGCTCGCGAACCCGCATCCGACTCTTAACTCATTGTCTTGGGATGAAACCGAGGAGCGCGCCGCCCAGTTTCAACGAGGAAATTTCGCCACAATACGTCAGGAATAGCCGACTATCTCACCTTAATGTGGCGATAAGCTTTACCGTTCGTTTGAGCTTGCGGGCTTATACACTGCGGTTCGGCAACCCGCCAAGCTTATCCGAACCGTCGACGAAGGGGGCGAGCATCGGTGCCTTGCCACCTTCCGGTCTGTGACCTTCTGGACAGCCGATGAAGCCTGCCGGTATGTCTAGCGGAACAGTCATCCGCCACGTTTCAGGGGTCATTAGTTCATTGTCCATTGACGCAGTCGTCCTCGCAGGGGGCCGTGGCACGCGTCTCGCCTCGGTTGTCAGCGACGTCCCAAAACCACTCGCTCCGGTGGATGGTAAGCCGTTCCTCAATTACCTGCTGGCCGGTTTCGTCGCCGGCGGTGTGGTTGGGCGGGTCGTCTTGGCGATCGGTCATCTGGCCGACCGGGTGGTCGCGCATTACGCGGCGACGCCGCCGGCCCTGCCGCTCGATTATTCGATCGAAACCACGCCGCTGGGGACGGGGGGCGCCCTGGTCGCCGCCTGGCCGCGGGTGCGGGGACGCCGGGCGATCGTCGCCAATGGCGATAGCCTGGTCGCGTCCGATCATCGAGCGCTCCTCGATCACCATGTTCTGTCGGGTGCCTTGGTGACGATGACCCTGGTCGAGGTGCCCGATACCGCGCGCTACGGCGCGGTGACGCTGGCGGATGATCCGGCGGCACGACCGGGAACCGGTCGTGTATCGGCGTTTCACGAGAAATCCGCTATCGGCGGTATCGGGTTGATCAATGCCGGGTTGTACCTGATCGAGGCGGAAGCGATCGCGGCATTACCCGATGGACCCTTGTCGCTGGAGCGGGATGTCCTGCCGGTGCTGGTCGCGGCGGGACGGGTCCAGGCGGTTGTGACGCGAGGGCCGTTCCTCGATATTGGCTTGCCCGAAACCTATGCGGCGGCTCCCGCTTTCCTCGCCGGTCTGGGCATGGCCACTGGCGGGACCGGTCGATGACGCGCGGGCTGATTCTCGACCGGGATGGCGTCATCAATGTCGATAGCGGGTATGTCCACCGCATCGAGGAGTGCCACTTCATCGACGGTATCTTCGATCTGGTTCGGCATTTCGCGGCGCGGGGGTTCGTCCCGGCCATCGCGACCAATCAGGCCGGGATCGGCCGTGGCTATTATGGCGAGCGCGACTTCGTCCGCTTCACCGATTGGATGCTCGGCGAATTTCGGCGACACGATGTCGAGATCGCGCGCGTCTATCACTGTCCGGATCACCCGACCGAGGGGCTCGGCGCCTATCGCCGCGAGAATGCCTGGCGCAAGCCCGGCCCCGGCATGTTCCTGCAGGCGATCGAGGATTTCGGGCTCGATCCGGTGTCCTCCTGGTGCATTGGCGACAAGCCGACCGATATCGCCGCCGCCGCGGCGGCCGGGATCGGCACACGGGTGCTGTTCGACCCGGCCGCCGCGGCGGTCGATCTGGTGGATGGCACCGATGCGCCGGCCCATTGGGTGGCGCCACGGCACGCCGATATCGCGACCCTGCTGGATCGGCTAGACGGCCGGCCCGCTCGGTGACCTTGGGGGAAGGTCGGTCTGGTCGGTTCGCTCCGGGCGGCGTGCCCCGGCTGCTGCTCTGGCACTGGGGTAGGCGCGGCGGTGGTCCGAAATACACCATCGAACTGGCCCGGGCCTTGGCCGGGCGGGAGGATATCGCCACCAGCTTGTCGCTGTCGCCGCAGGCGGAGATCTATCCGGACGCGATGGCGCTCGGCTTGCCGATCTTTCCGGTAACGACCTATCGCGACCGTGTCTCGGCGGTGGCGGCTCTGGCGCGCCTGCCGTCGATCCGCCGACGGTTTCGACAGCATCTGATGCGCAACCGGATCGATGTGGTGGTCGCCACCATGTCGCATATCTGGCATCCGGTCATGGTGGATGCGGTGAAACAGGCCGGGGCTCGGCTCATCACCGTCGTGCATGATGCCGTCGCTCATCCGGGCGACGATTATCCTTTGCGCCGTTGGATGATGCGGCGCGAACTCCGCTACAGCGATCAGATCGTGGCCTTGAGCCGGCATGTCGCCGGCCAATTGGTGCGGGAATACGATTACCCGCCCTCGCTCATCACGGTCATCCCGCATGGCGTGTTCCCGTTCGGACCCGTCCGGCGGCGTGAACCGCCGATCGGCCGGCCGTTCCGCTTTTTGTTTTTCGGCCGGCTGCTTCCCTATAAGGGGCTCGATCTGCTGCTCGATGCCATGGCGCTGCTCGACCCTTCCGTGGCGGTCGAGCTGGCGATCGTGGGATCGGGCGATCTCGGGTCCCTGGAGGACCGCATCGCCGCTGATCCGCGCATCCGGCTCGACCGACGCTGGGTTCCCGAAGGAGAGGTCCGGCTGATCTTCGATGCCGCCGACGCGATTGTTTCACCCTACCGCGAGGCGAGCCAATCCGGCGTGCTGGCGGGCGCCTACGGCGCCGGCATGCCGATGATCGCCACCCCGATCGGCGGGTTGACCGAACAGGTGGCAACCTATGGGGCCGGCCTGGTCGCCGACGATATGACGGCCGCCGCCTTCGCGCGCGCCATGCGACGGCTTGCGACCGAGCCGGACCTCTATCGCCGCTGTGTCGAGAACACGCTACGGACGGCGGCCGGTCCGCTGTCCTGGCCGGCGATCGCCGGCCAGTTCGCGGGGCTGCTCCGCGATCACTGAATGACGTCCGGCGTTAACCTTTATTGTAGCCTCACCGTCTCCTGTGTCGATTGATCCGGAGCCCACCGATGTCGTCGCTGTTCGAACCGTTGACCCTGCGTTCCGTGACGCTTGCCAACCGCGTCGTCGTCTCGCCGATGTGCCAGTATTCGGCGGAGGATGGCAGCGCCAATGACTGGCACCTGGCGCATCTGGGCCAACTCGCCCTGTCCGGTGCGGGCTTGCTGATCACCGAGGCGACCCATGTCAGCGCGGTCGGCCGGATCACGCCCCATTGCCTGGGCCTCTATTCCGATGCGAACGAGGCGGCTCTGGGCCGCGTGCTGCGCTTCATGCGGCAGCATGGGTCGGGTGCCATCGGCGTACAATTGGCGCATGCCGGCCGCAAGGCCGCGTCATCGGTTCCCTGGGAAGGGGGCGGACCGCTGTCCGACGGGGCCTGGCCAGTGGTTGGCGCCTCGCCGATCGCCTTCGCCCCGGGCTGGCACGTACCGCGGGAACTCGATGCCGACGGTCTCGCCGAGGTCAAGGCGGAGTTCGTCGCGGCCGCCCAGCGGGCCGATCGACTGGGCATCGATGTGATCGAACTCCACGGCGCCCATGGCTACCTGCTCCACAGTTTTCTATCGCCCCTCAGCAATCGGCGCGGCGACGGTTATGGCGGGTCGCGCGCCAACCGCATGCGCTTTCCGCTGGAAGTCTTCGAGGCGGTGCGCACTGTGTTTCCGGCCGACAAACCGGTCGGCATACGCATCTCGGCGAGTGATCACGTCGAGGGCGGCTGGTCGCTCGATGACAGCATCGCGCTGGCGCACGAGCTGAAATCCCTCGGTGCCGATTTCATCGATGTTTCATCGGGCGGCATGTCGCCCGACCAGAAGATAACCGTCGGCCCCGGCTATCAAGTTGCCTATGCCGGTGCTATCCGGCGTGAAACCGGCCTGGTCAGCATGGCGGTCGGCATGATCGACCAGCCGCACCAGGCTGAGACGATCATTCGCGACGGCAGTGCCGATCTGGTGGCGCTGGCTCGCGGTTTCCTGCGCAACCCGCGCTGGGTATGGGATGCCGCCGACGCGTTGGGGGCCGAGGCCCATGCGCCGCCGCAATACGCCCGCGTTCGGCCAAGCAGCCGGTCGACGGCGCCATCCCGGCGCTGAAGCCGGGATGGTCTTGTCCCGGGCGCGTCCCCCGGTTGCGTCCTAGAGAACCGTGCTTGCGGTCTGGCCGAACAGCAGTTTCTTTGATTCCTCGGTGACGGTCGGGGTCGCGTTGATGGTCTTGCCGATCTCATAGGCGCGGATCGTCGCCGGGCGGCTGCCGATCGCCTTGAACCAACGCTGCAGATGGGGGAAATCCTCCAGCTTCTGGCTCTGCCGCTCATAGGGCACGACCCAAGGATACGCCGCCATATCGGCGATCGAATACGCGCCGGCGACGAATTCCCGATCGGCCAGCCGCTTGTTCAGCACGGCATAGAGGCGGCCGGTCTCATTCACATAGCGGTTGATCGCATAGGGCAGCTTTTCCGGCGCATAGGCACTGAAATGATGGTTCTGCCCGGCCATCGGGCCGAGGCCGCCCATCTGCCAGAACAGCCATTGCAGCACCTCGACCCGGCCGCGCAGATCGGTCGGGATGAATTTCCCGGTCTTCTCCGCGAGGTAGAGCAGGATGGCGCCGGATTCGAAGATCGATACCGGAGAGCCGCCGCCAGCGGGCTCGGTATCGACGATCGCCGGCATGCGGTTGTTCGGCGAAATCCGGAGGAAACCGGGTTCGAACTGCTCGCCCTTCGAGATGTTCACCGGTTTCAGGTCATAGGCGAGGCCGACCTCCTCCAGAAACAGCGTGACTTTGTGGCCGTTCGGGGTCGGCCAATAATAAAGCTCGATCATCGGTGCGGTGCTCCGGATGCTGAGGGTGAATTCCGCGGTTCAGGTGCGAACGGCGCCGATCATCGGCGAGGCGCTGCCCGGACACAATCATCGCCTCTACACTACGATTTTCGAAAAGGTGATAGCTCGTCAAAACGATATAGTCGTTGAAAAGATTAATTCTGGAGGAAATGCGATGAGTGCGACGGTGACGGTCCGGCACAACGCCGAAGATGCCTTTTCGGTTGATGGCTTGCGCACCTTCTTCGAGTATCGGGATCTCGGGATCAATGGCGCCACCGGCGGTAAGATCAACGCTCATGTCATTCGGGCGCGGGACCGTCACGAGGCACGGCCGGAATGGCATTTTCACGACCTCGACTTCCAAATGGTCTACATCCTGAAGGGCTGGGTTCGCTTCGAATACGAAGGAACCGGCGAGGTGCTGCTGGAGGCCGGTTCATGCGTCCACCAGCCGTCACGCCTTCGGCACCGGGAAATCGCCCATTCGGAAGATTTGGAGATGTTGGAAGTGACGTCGCCGGCGGAATTCGCGACGATTGTCACCGGCTAGGGCCGCTTCCACGAGAATGGAAACGGTTCTAGCGGGCGAGCGGCTTGTGCGCCGAGCCGCCGCCCATGGCCAGTTTCTGCGCCTCGCCGATCTGCCATAGGATCAGGGCCGGAACGAACACCACCAGATCCCGGATGCGGCGTGCCAGTGCCAGGGCGAGGGCGACATCCGGCCCGAGGCCGAGCAAGGTACCGAACAGCAGGAAGCCGCCTTCCTGCACGCCCATGCCGCCCGGCACCATGAAGGCGGCGGAGCTCACCGCCTGGGCCAGGGATTCGAGAATGACCGCCTCGGCCAGCCCGACCGGATGGCCGAGCGCCATCAAGGCGAAATAGATTTCGGCCGTACCGGCCAGCCAGCCGACCAGTTGCCACAGCGTGCTGGCCACGACCCGGCTGCGCCGCCGGTAGATCAGCTTCAGCACCCGGTCGAGGCGAACGGCGTTGCCGACCACATCGGCCAGCCGCTCGCCGAACAGGCTGCGGACGAGTTTCTCGCCGATATTCACGATGCCATAGCGCTGCACCGCGATCAGCCCGCCGACCATCGGGATGGCGATCAGCAACCCGCCGGCGACCCGATAGGCCGCCGCGGTATCGTCGATGCGCATCAGCAGCAGTACCAGGCCGAGCAGGGTGAACAGGAACTGGCTGATCATCGACAGCGTGATATCGGCGATCAGGCTGGCGACCACCGGCGCCGTGTTGAACCCGGCGCGCGTGGCGAGCCGCACCGAGATCACTTCGCCGCCGATCCGCGCGACCGGCAGCAGGCCGTTGACCGCCTCGCGGACCCAGATGATCCAGGTGGCACGGGACAGCGACGGTCGGCCATTGCCGACGAACAGCACGCGCCAGGCATGGGCGTTCACCGCCATCGGCACGACATGGCAGAGGCTGGCCCAGATCAAGCCGAAGCCGCCCATCGACAGCGCCTCGAAGACCGATCCGACCCCTTCGTAAAGCAATAGCCCCGTCAGCAGCGCGAAGCCGCCGAGACCGAGGATCGTTGCGAGGCGAAGCATTTTCATGGCGAACCGGCCTTATATGGGGCCGGCTTCATGTCAGGGCTAGCGTCATGTGGAGGCCGCTCACAAAGCGCCCAGGGCGCTGAACGAGGTCCGCCGGATGCCTAGATGGTCGATCGATCGCTGCACGCGGCGGCTGAGCAAGGCGTTCAGCTCGTCGGCATGGCGGTAGGTCGGCATGGTGCGCGCCAGACGGGGGGTCAGATGCGTCGCCGGATGGAAATACAGCTCGCTCACGCCGTCCGGCAGACGCGGCAGCAGGTCCAATATGCGGGCCTCGGTCATGGCGCCCGACCAGGCGATGCCGAATGCATGATCGTTGACCCGCATGCCGGCTCGGCGCAGCGACCAGCGAAGCTGCCGGGTCCAGAGGCGCAGCGCCAGCGCGCCGGCACCGGCGCCGAGGGCTTCGAGGCCGTCACCGGTGACCCGCGGTTCGGCCGGGACACGGACCGCGCGCAGGCCAAAGTCGCGGCCGATCTCGACGATCAGCCGCGCCACGGTCGGGTGCAGATGGATGTGCTTATGGGTATTGGCGTGATCGAGCGGCAGGCCGGTCGCGGCGAACGCCTCGAACTGAGCCCGGATCTCCCGCGCCAATTGCCGGCGGATGTCCGGCTTGAAAAAAAACCGGAAGCCCGCCTTCAGCATATCGCTGGGAAATCGGCCCTCGGAATCGACCAGATCGGGGATCGTTTCGGGCGCCGATATCGGTGTGCCTTCGACCAACGTCACATGCAGACCGATCTTAAGGTCGGGCAGGCGATGAGCCCGCTCGACGGCATCGGCCGCGGCGGGTTCCGCGACCATCAAACTGGCGCTGGTCAGAACGCCGTGGCGGTGGGCTCGTTCCACCGCCTCATTGACGGCGAAATCGAGCCCGAAATCATCCGCCGAGACGATGAGTGCCTTCAGTTAGCCACCTGGCGCTCGCGCAGGAAGTGGAAGAACTCCACGCCCTCGCGCAGCCGGCGCTTCATCATCTGCGGGCTGCGAACCATCTCGCCGACCAATGAGGCGATCTTGGGCGCGCGGAAATAGAACCGTTTGTAGAAGCTCTCGACCGAATGGAAGATCTCGGTATGCGACAAATGGGGGTAATGCAGCGGCGCCATCTGAACGCCGTGGTCGTCGATCAGCTCGGCATGCTCGGCATCGAGCCAGCCGTTCTCGACCGCCTGCGCATGCAGGAACGTGCCGGGATACGGGGCCGCCAGGGAGACTTGGATGGTGTGCGGATTGATCTCGGTCGCGAACTTCACGGTCTCCTCGATCGTCTCCCTGGTCTCGCCGGGGAGGCCGAGGATGAAGGTGCCGTGGATCTGGACGCCCAGCGCGTGGCAGTCCTGGGTGAACTTCTTCGCGACCTCGATCCGCATGCCCTTCTTGATGTTGTGCAGGATCTGCTGATTGCCGGACTCATAGCCCACCAGCAACAGGCGCAGGCCGTTGTTGCGCAGCACCTTCAGCGTCTCGTACGGCACGTTCGCCTTGGCATTGCACGACCAAGTCACGCCTAGCTTGCCCAATTCGCGGGCGATCGCCTCGGCGCGCGGCAGATCATCGGTAAAGGTGTCGTCGTCGAAGAAGAACTCCTTCACCTGCGGAAAATAGTGTCGGGCCAGTTTGATCTCTTCGATCACGTGGCCGACGCTGCGCGTCCGATAGCGATGGCCGCCGACGGTCTGCGGCCACAGGCAGAAGGTGCAGCGCGACTTGCAGCCCCGGCCGGTATAGATCGAGATGTAGGGATGTTTCAGATAACCGATGAAATAATCCTCGATCCGCAGGTTCTTTTTATAAACCTCGGTCACGAACGGCAGCGCATCCATGTTCTCCAGGATCGCGCGATCGGTGTTGTGGACGATCACGCCCTCGGCATTGCGATAGCTGATGCCATCGACCTTGGACCAGTCGCGGCCGTCGGCGATTTCCTTGATCGTGAAATCGAATTCGTTGCGGGCGACGAAATCGATGGCGCTCGACGCCTCCAGGCTCTTCAGCGGCTCGACCGCGACCTTGGCGCCGATGAAGCCGATCTTGAGATTCGGGTTTTCCTGCTTCAGCGCCTCGGCGACCTTGACGTCGGAGGCGAAGGACGGCGTCGAGGTGTGCAGCACGAGAAGATCATGTTGCTTGGCGAGCGGCAGCACCTCGGCCAAGCCTGTCCGGCTGGCCGGGGCGTCGATCAGCCGCGCCATGTCGCCGACCAGGGCGGCCGGCTGGGCCAGCCAGGTCGGGAACCAGAAGGACTTGATCTCGCGGCGCGCCTGATAGCGTGAACCGGCGCCACCATCGAAGCCCTCGAAGGACGGTGCCTGGAGGAATAGTGACTTCATCATGCCAAAGGATCTCCTTCGAAGGTCAGTTCGCCGCCTTGGTTGACTTGGAACCTATGATCGCGCCAAACGATCCGCTGTCCGCAGAAGCTGGCAATCAATAGGCCGAAGGACAAGGCATCGCGAATCGGAACCAGACGGGCTTTAAGCGGCGTCAGGCCAAAAACTCCATCACATGTATAAACCAGCGCCATGCGTCCGGCTAGGCTAAGGGCGAAGATCAGGCCTGCGATAGGGTTGAACTCGGAGAGTGGCAGGGCCAGCGTCGCCAGCGCCACCGGATGCGTCACCATCGAGGCGGCGAGGCCCATCGGGGTGATGCTGCGAATCGTCCGGTTCCAGCGCAGCTCATGGGCCACCAGGGCCGACAGGGTCGGTTCGAGCACCTGGTTTTCAACGACATAGGACGAGACCACGACCTTGAGGCCGAGGCTGCGGACCAGCGACCCTAACATGTAATCGTCGGCCAGTTGATGCGCCAAGGCGGCGAAGCCGCCGACCCGCTCCAACGTCTTGCGGCGCAGTGCGATGGTGGCGCCGAAGCAGCCGTCGCCGGCGCCGATCAGCAGGCCGACCAAAACCGAGGGTAAAAAGCCGTAATTGATGAAGCCGCAGCCCAGCTTGGACCAGAGGCCGCCGGCCGGGCGGCCGGAATAGAGGCAGGTGACCAGGCCGACGGCCTCGTCTTCCAGCGGGGCGACGATCGTCGCCAGATAATCGGGGCCGACCCGCATGTCGCTATCGGCGAGGACCAGCAGGTCGTGGCGTGCCGCGGCCATCATATTGGCGAGGTTGCAGACCTTGAAATTGCTGCCGGCGAGCTGCCCGTCGATCACCAGGGTGATATCGGCATCGGGCAGATCGGCTATCAGCTTTTGCACCACGGGGACGGCCGGATCGGCTGCCCGATGGGCGCCGATCACCACCTGTACGTCACCGTAATCCTGGGTACAGAAGGATTTGAGGTTTTCGTACAGCCCGGGATCGTCGCCGCAAACCGGCTTCAGCAGCGTCACCGGCGGTCGGCTGGTTGCCGGCACGTGCGGCTTCGCGGCGAAGCGGCGGACTGCGAAGATCGCGGTCAGCATGTAAAGTACGCCCAGGCCGGCTGCCGCCATCGCGACATCGCCCAGAATGCTTATGACGGACAACACGGCGAGTTAAACCCCTGTTGGCTGAAGCGAGGCATCCCGGTTGAGGAGATGGCCTGTCGAGCCCCCCGGCCCCCCTGTTGAATAGCCGTAGGGGGCTAGGAAAATCCAGTGAAACGGTCCGCCCCAGTCGCATTAACCCGGCGGGGTGCTACATATTTATCACCCGATGGGGATCTAAAAGGTTAACGGCGCGTACAATTATCCCCAATGTTTGGCGCTGTCACGATCCCATCGAAGGGCGTGCCGGCGAGGCGAGGGCCGGCAAGGTGACGGTCGCCCGCAAACCGGGTCCCGGTTGTTCGTCAGGGATACCGTCGTCGACCGCGCGCCGAAGTTGGGCGTCATCGAGGACGACTTCGCCGCCATGCAGACTTATGACGGCCTTGACTAGGCTCAGCCCCAGGCCGTTGCCGGGGGTCGTTCGGCTGCTTTCGACGCGGTAGAAGCGGTCGAAGACACGCTCGCGCTCGGTGGCCGGGATGCCGGGGCCGCTATCGGTGACCGTTAGCCGCACCTGATCGCCGCTGCGTCCGGCGGTGATGGCGACGGTACCGCCACTCGGCGTGTATTTTAGGGCATTCTCGACGAGATTGGCGATCGCTTGGCTGAGCAGATGCCGGTTGCCCGAGACGATCAGCGGCGAGGTCGCCATCGTCGAGGCGGGGCGATCCAGCGTCAGCGTCAAACGCAGTCCCGCCTCCTCGGCGACCGGCTCATAGAGGTCGACCAGGTTCACGATGATCTCGCCGAGATCGACCGGCCCCCGCGTTTCCTGCCGCGATCCGGCTTCCGCCTCGGCGATGTCGAGCAGCGCCGAGAAGGTCGCCAGCAATCCGTCGGCGTCGGCGATCGTCCGCTCCAAGGTCTCGCGGTAGCGCTCCATCGACGGTTCTTCCAGCAGCGTCACCTCGATTCGCGAGCGCAGCCGGCCCAGCGGCGAGCGCAGATCATGGGCGATGTTGTCGGTCACCTGGCGCATCGCCGCCATCAGTCGCTCGATCCGGTCGAGCATGCCGTTGAGGTTTTCCGCCAAATGATCGAATTCGTCATTCGAGCCGTGACGGGGAATGCGCCGGCTGAAATCGCCGGCGATGATGCTGCTGCTCGTGCGGTTGATCGCCTCCAGCCGGGCCAGCAACCGGCGGCTCAACAGCACCCCGCCGAGCAAACCCAGCATCACGGTCAGCAGGGCCGACCAGCCGAGTGCTTGGCGCATCCGGGCATCGAAATCGCTCCGCTCCTGGGTGTCGCGGCCGACCAGCAATTGATACCCGCCCGGCAGCACGAACGACGCCGCCTGGACGATATGCTCGGCCTCATCGCCCGTGCCTTGGCCGGCGGCGCCAACGACCAGGCTGCCGGCCCGCTGCAGCGGAAAGCGCAGCCAGCCATCCTGATCCACGGTCACGTCCGGCCAGCGTGTGAGGTTGCCGGCGATCGGGCTATGCGTTCGGTCGGTCAATAGATAGAGCGTCGTCGTCCCGCGGGTTCGGGCGGCGCGCTGCTGGATCACCGACACCAGTCCGCCCAATCCGCGCTCGTGGTATTGCTCGGCAAGGCCGGTGATCTCGGCATCGATCGTCTCGTCGATCTGGCGGCTGACGAAGACCACCGTCTGCAGATAGACAAAGCCCAGCACGGCGAACACCGAGACCGCGAACAACATGAGATAGACCATCGCCAGCCGAAACGTGCTGGTGCGGAACAGGGCGAACATGGCCGGACCCGCGTTGTTTAGGCCGCTGGTTTCAAGCAGTAGCCGGCGCCGCGGATGGTGTGCAGCATCGGCTGAGCGAAGCCCTTGTCGATCTTCTGCCGGAGCCGGCTGACATGGACGTCGATGACGTTGGTCTGCGGGTCGAAGTGATAATCCCAGACCTGTTCCAGCAGCATCGTGCGGGTGACCACATGGCCGGCGTTGCGCATCAGGTATTCCAGCAACCGGAATTCACGAGGCAACAGATCGATCTCGACACCGTCGCGCCGCACGCCGCGGGCGAGCAGGTCCATTTCCAGACCGCCGACCCGAAGGGTGGTTTCCGTCTTGCCGCCACCGCCGCGCCGCGCCAGCGCCTCGAGCCGGGCGAGCAACTCGGAGAACGCATAGGGCTTGGGCAGGTAATCGTCGCCGCCGGCGCGCAGCCCGCGCACGCGGTCATCGACCGCGTCGAGCGCCGACAGGATCAGGACCGGCGTGCGGTCGTCGTTGGAGCGTAGGGTGCTGACGATCGCCAGACCATCCAGGCCGGGCAGCATCCGGTCGATGATCATGGCATCGAACCGTTCCGAGGTGGCAAGGAACAACCCCTGGGTGCCGTCCGCCGCATGATCGACCGTATGGCCGCTTTCGCGCAGCCCTTTCATCAGATAGGCCGCGGCTTCGCGGTCATCTTCGATGACCAGGATCTTCATCGCGCTGCTCCGTGACGGCCGGCGAGGACAGGGATGATCGTGGGGGCTGCGAGTCGGGACGCGGAGCTGGGCTCAGCCCTCTTTTTCCTTGGGCGTGACGGCGACGTAGATGTTGTTGCCGCCCCGATTGATCAACAGCAGCACGCCCCGCCGATTGTTGTTCTGGGCGTCGCGCACCCGGTCGGACACTTCATCGGGTTTCGACACGCTTTGCTCGTTGACCGCGATGATGACGTCGCCCGCCTGAATGCCGCGCTCGGCCGCGGCACTGCCGTCGCGTACCCGGGACACCAGAACGCCCTTCACTTCCTTGGGGATGTTCAGCCGGCGGCGGATATCCGGGTTCAATCCGGATAGGGTGAGGCCCAGCGAGGACGCGTTCTCGATCGGCGGCGTGGGATCGGGTTTCTCGACCGACGCCACCTTGGTCTCGTCCGGCAATTGGCCCAGCGTCGCTTGGACGGTCTGGATCGCGTTCTTGCGCCATAGTGTCACATCAACCTTGGAGCCGACCGGCGTCTCCGCGACCAGCCGCGGCAGGTCGCGCATCTTATCGACGGGCTTGCCGTTGAATTTCTGGATGACGTCGCCGTTGCGGATGCCGGCCTTTGCGCTGGGCCCGTTCTCGGTGACGTTCGAGACCAGGGCGCCGGCCGGATGGTCGGTATCGAGACCCAGGCTGCCCGCGATCTCCGGCGTCACTTCCTGGATGTTGACACCCAGCCAGCCGCGCTCGACCTTGCCGTTTTTGCGCAGTTGCGCCAACACGGCTTTCGCCTGGTTCGCCGGGATGGCGAAGCCGATGCCGACGCTGCCGCCATTGGGCGAATAGATCGCGGTGTTGATGCCGATCACATGGCCGCTGAGGTCGAAGGTCGGGCCGCCCGAATTGCCCCGGTTGATCGACGCGTCGATCTGCATGAAATCATCGTAACTGCTTTCGCCGATCACGCGGCCTCGGGCCGACACGATGCCGGCGGTGACGGTGCCGCCCAGGCCGAACGGATTGCCGACCGCGATCACCCAGTCGCCGACCTTGGCGCCATCGCTGTCGCCCAGTTCGACATAGGGTAGCGGCTTCGGCGCGTCGATCTTCAACAACGCGAGGTCGGTCCGCTTGTCGCGGCCGATCAGCTTCGCCGGGTGCCGGCTGTCGTCTTGGAAGATCACGGTAACGGTCTCGGCATCGCCCGCGACGTGATTGTTGGTCACGACATAGCCGCTCGGATCGATGATGAAGCCGGACCCCAGCGACACGACCTTGCGCGCCGGCTGGTTCGGTACCGTGCGGCCACCCCGGTTCTGCTGCTGCTCGAAGAAGCGGCGCAACAATTCGTCGAAGGGGGAGTTCGGGTTGCCGGAGCCGGAGCCTGGCCCTTCGTCATCGTCCATGCCGTCCGTGCCCGCGGCGCCGGCGCGCTGGGTCACCGAGATATTGACCACGGCCGGCAGGACCTTCTCGACCAGCGGCGACAGGCTGGGCAGCGCCGAACCCAGCACGCTCGCCGAACTCTGCGCATGGGCCAGGGGGGTGAGGACCGGGACGAGCGGTCCAACGGCCAGCGCGGCCCCGATGCCGATGATCGACAACGCCCGGGTCGGGCGTCTGACAAAAATCGTCGTCGATCGAGCGAGGAGTCGGAACGGGTGCGTCGGCTGCATGATCTTCTCCGTGAGGGGGCCGAGACGGTTGAACGGCTGCACCATGCGGTCAACCCCCTCTTGTTGTAACATAGGAGCGATACTCTGAGCTGCTCCTGTCGTCGGCATTAAATCTTTGTCATTTGCCAAATCTCTGCCATTCGCCCTGCCGAGACGCCATCGCAATCCGCCGATGTCGTGCTAAGTCACGAAATTGACCGAAAACGCGATGCCGCGCTGGAGGAAAGCTGCGTTTATTCCGTTCGATATGGCAAGATGATGTCGCGGTAGGAAATGGGGGCAAGTGCGGGTCGCGCGACAACCGCACTTGAAAAGCAACCTGCTGCTAAGGATCTATGGTCTTAGATGGTCTGATCGGGTCGACGGGCGCCACTCGGGCGTTTGTCGGCATCACATTTTTCAGGACGGGAAACCCTGGACAATGATCTGTTCGGGGTAGGGGAGGCGACACACGGCATGGATCTCCAGAAGCTCATCGCCGACTACGGGGCGATGTTCTATGCCATCACCGTCGTCTGGACATTTCTCGAAGGTGAGACATTTGTGCTTTTCGCGGGCTTCGCCGCCGCGCAAGGCTCGATCAATCCCTTGCTGCTGGTCCTTTGCGCCTGGATCGGCAGCTTTTTCGGCGACCAGCTGTATTTTTTCATCGGCAAGCAATATGGCGTGAGGCTGCTCGAGCGCTTCCCGCGCTGGCGGTCGGGCGTCGACATGGTGCTGGGGTGGCTGAAGCGCTATAACGCCACCTTCATCCTGACCTTCCGCTTCATCTACGGCGTGCGTAATTTCGCGTCCTTCACCATGGGGATGAGCGGGCTGAGCTGGCCGCGCTTTCTGGCGCTCAATTTCGTGGCCGCCGGGATCTGGTCGTGTGCCTTCGTCGGTGCCGGATATTTTGGCGGCCACGCGTTGGGCTCGTTGCTCGGCCCCGCCGCGCAGAACTTCGCGATCGGCATGCTGGGCGTGTTTCTCGCCGTGGTGACTGTGGTGATGGGCATCCATAAGTGGCGGTCGAAGCGCAAGCATCGACGGGCGGCTGCTCGGTCGGGGGCCTCGGTCCCGCTCAATCCGGGGCCGCCAACCTAATTCCGTCAGCGGCTTGCCAGGTGGATCAGATAGTCGGCGAAATCGGCCGGTTTCAGCTTGAGTTCGGGGTCGCTCTCGTTGCCGGCCAAGGCGTGGGTGACGATGATATGGTTCTCGACCTGGGCGGGGACGATCTTGAACAGACCCTGCGTGCCTTTGATTCGCGGATAGAGCGTCGGGTCGATCGACTTCACCTTGCCGGCGACCCGATCGAGGATCGCCGCCTCGTCGAGGCCATCGGCCGCCTGTTGTTTCACCGGCTTCCAGTCGGTCAGCCCGGCCCAGCCCGCCGCGATCACCCCTGCGATCGGCTCTTCGGTAAAGCCCAGCTTGTAGATGTGCTTGCTCAAGCCGACATCCGACGCCCATTTGCCGAGCGTCGCACTGCGCGCGACGTAAAGATGTCCCATTCGGGTTCCCGCCTGCTTCGACGCCTATGCCGATCGGCCGATCCGATCGGCGACGTTGCGGCCCCTTAGACGATTTCCGGGCAAAAGCCCAGGCCGCCAAAAGCCCAGGCTACCAAAAGCTCAGGTGGGGGCTCCGGCGGGCGAGGGCGGTCAGTCGTGCCAGCTCGCATCCGCGGTGGCGGTCGTCAGCAGGCGCCGGGCCAGCAGAGCCGGGGTGAACGGCCGCAATCCATAGGCGAAATGCGGTGTGACCGCGCCGCCGATCAGCGTGAGGCCGGCCTCCGCCGCGGCGATCACCGGGGCCAGCCGACGGGCGAGTTCCAGACGGGTCACCATGAAGCGACGGACGCCGATGCCTGCCGCCGCATGGGCGAGGGCCGCGGCTTCGATGCCGCCCATATCGGCGGGCAAGACCAGCACCGGTTCGGCGGCGCTGCGCATGGCGAGGCGGGCGCAGGCGGCAAGTCCGGCGGCGTCATGGGCGGTAATCGGCGCGGTATCGATCAGGACGGTCTTGCTGACCAGGGCCACGAAGCCGGCGCTGGCGGTGTCGGTCGGGTCGATCGGCCAGACGCGGATGCCCAGGACGCTGGCGATCATTTCGAGGTGTTCGACACCGCCGGCGCGGTCTGTGTCCGTGGTGAGGATCGCCGGTTGGCGGTCGATCCCGTCGGGACCGCGCGCCGCGAGCTTGCCGAGCAGGGTGGTTTTGCCCGCGGCTGCCGGGCCCAGCAATAGGAGGCGGGTCGCCCCTGCGCGGGGCAGCCGGCCAAAGCCGATCGTCATCCGCAATCCCGTGGTCAGCAGGGTCAGCGGGTCACGGGAGCGCCGGATGCGCGGCTCGGTCAGGATATTGCGGCGCAATGCCGGCGACGCGCCATGCCAGATCAGGGCACGGGCGACCACGGCCGCGGCGGTGGTGTCACCGCCGTCGCCGGCGAGATCGCCACCCGCCGCTATTGCCGTGGCACTATTCTCGTCGACCAAGCCCGCGAACGCGCCTTCCTCGCTGCCTTCCACGATGTGGCTATTCGGCCCGAGGGCATCGGCGGCGAGCGACGCCGCGCGGGACGCGTCGTCCGTGTTGAGAAATCTAAGGCGCATGGCGCACACGAAGCATGGGGAGGACACGAAGCATGGGGTAACCGCCATCCGGGAGAACATTCACGACCGATAGCTTCCGCCATGGACCTTAAAATTTCGTGAGGCGGTGTGGTCGCCCGATATCCGACGTGGTGGTCCCGCCGTTTTCCGCTCGGTTCCCCGCCTTTTCCCCTATATCCGGGCCTTTTCTCCTATATCCTGTGCGCTGGATTGAACCAGGGTGTGGCATGACAATCGATCGGGAGCTGTTCAAGGCCGGCATGCGCCAATTGGCGTCGGGGGTTACCATCATCGCGACCCAGCATGATGGCGAGCGTCGTGGGCTGACCGCCACGGCAGTGTGTTCGGTTTCGACCGATCCGCCGACGCTGTTGTGCTGCGTCAACCGGCAGAGCAAGCCGCACGACTTGATCGAGGCGGCCGGGTGCTTCTCGATCAACGTGCTGGCCGTCGAGGACGCGGCGCTCGCCAACCGGTTCTCCGGGGGCGAGACCGGCGAAGCACGGTTCGAAGTGGGCAGCTGGGGCACCCTGGTGACCGGTGCGCCGATCCTGGAGACGGCGCTGGCGAGTTTCGACTGCGCCGTGACCGAGACGCTCGACGGGATCACCCATACAGTATTCATCGGACGGGTCCGCGCGGTCGCGACGCGCCCCGGCCGGCCGGCCCTGCTTTATGCCGAAGGCGACTATGCGGGCTTGGCTCGCCTCAATACGGAAACCGGCTGATGCCGAAAGGCTGCCGGACCGGCGCTACAGGCTCCCAGGGAAACGCTCCGCGGGGCATTGGCGCTAAGCGATGATATCCGGCAGCAGCATGCTTTCCAGCCGCGCGATCGAATCTTTCAGCGCCAATTTGCGCTTCTTCAGCCGCTGCATCTGCAACTGGTCGAAACTCGCGGCATCGGCGATGTGGGCGATCACCTGGTCGAGGTCGCGATGCTCCGTCTTGAGCGCCGCGAGGGTATCTTTGATCGCTTCGATATCGAGATCCATGGCCTGGCATAATCGAGGCCCGGGTGCTTTCGGGCGAAGGGGCGGGACTATATCAAACTCTGTTCGCCAGCGTGAGTGCGGTACGGCATGGCGGTTATGACGGCCGAAACCGGGCCACCTCCGGCCCTTTCGACCGATTTTTGGCGATTTTCCGTGGCCTTCTATGGCCAGCCCGGCGTCGCAGCGGCATGTCTCGCGTTGCAGGACCGACACGGTCTCGATGTGAATCTGGTGCTGCTCTGCCTTTGGGTGGGTGAGATCGGCCACCGTCTGACGCCGGCCGATCTAGCCCGCCTGAAGCGGGCCGTGGCCCGCTGGAACACGGATGTGTTGATGCCGTTGCGCGCCGCTCGGCAGGCGCTCAAACCCGGTCCGGCCTCACTTTATGCCGCGGCGAAGACGCTCGAACTCGACGCGGAACGCCATGCTCAGGGGATGCTGCTCGATGCTTTGGGGAAACAGCCGACGATGCCTGCCACCCATGCGGCCGCCGTCGCCAACCTTGATCTCTATCTACCGGCCAGGGCAGGGGCCGAACGATCGGCGCTGCTGACCGCGTTGTCGGCGGATCGGACAGAAGCCTAAGCGGGCTTCACCTTGCGCACCGCGCGGATCGGCCGGTCCCCTTGCGCCGGCGGTTCGCCCCAGCGGCGGGTCGTCCCGGTGTCGATGTCGAAGAGATCCAGCACACGCCCGACGGTATGGTCCACCATCTCGTCCAGCGATGCGGGGCGGGCGTAGAACGCCGGCACCGGTGGGGCGATGACGGCGCCCATCTCCGAGAGCAGCGTCAAGTTGCGCAGATGGCCGGTATGGAGCGGCGTCTCACGCACCATCAGCACCAGGCGTCGGCGCTCCTTCAGGGTGACGTCGGCGGCACGTGTCAGCAAGGTCGAGGTGACGCCGGTGGCGATCTCCGACAGGCTTTTGATCGAGCATGGGGCGATGACCATGCCGAGGGTTCGGAACGAGCCCGACGAGATCGCGGCGCCGATATCGGCGGGCGCGTAGCTCACATCGGCGAGGGCGCGCACATCGGCCAGTTTGCGCTCGGTCTCGCAGGCGAGCGTCACCTCCGCCGAGCGGGACAGCACCAGATGCGTCTCGATGTCGAGCGGGCGCAGCATCTCCAAGAGACGGATCCCGTAGATCGTCCCGGACGCGCCGGTAATGCCGATGACGAGGCGTCGTGCCGTGCTCATGCTCTCCCGCTCATCCTTCGCCGAAACTTGGATACCCCGCCGAGCCCTCTTGCCGACCCCCTGCCCCTCTTGCCGACCCCCTTGGAGGTCGCCGATTTCGGGCGTAGGCTACCGGTGTTCCCGGTGCTGGGAAAGCCTCAGGAGGGTTGTTCATGGCGGTGCAGGATAGAGTCCATAGCCTCCGTGCGAAACACGCCGATCTCGAGAAGGCGATCGTCAAGGAGACGACGCGAACATTACCCGATGCCGAACAAGTCACTCGCTGGAAGCGGGAAAAGCTGCGCATCAAGGACGCTATCGTCGAGCTGACGCGCGACTGATCGCCGGCCGCCGTCACCGAGCTCGATCCGGCCGCCATAGGCCGGGTCAAGCAAGGTCGGATCAGACAAGCCCTCAGAGCGGGTGGTCGCGTCCGGTCAGAGTTCCGCTGTTTCGATCCCGACCTCGATGCTGCGGCCGGCGCGTCGGCTGCGCGCCACCGCCTCTTCCAGGTCGCCTTGGCTGCACAGGCCGATGCTCACCGGATTGCGCGCCTTGATGTTGGGCGAATTCCAGTGGCTGCGATCGCGCACCGCGGCGATCGTCGGCTTGGTCGTGCCGATCAGGCGCGAGATCTGACTGTCCGACAGCTCCGGATGGTTCTTCAGGATCCACGAGATCGCGTCGGGCTTATCCTGGCGCTTGGAAATCGGCGTATAGCGCGGACCCTTGGATTTGAGCGGCGGCACGACGACCGCATGGGCCGACAGCTTAAGCCGCGCCTTGGTGTCGAGCTCGCAACGTTCGATCTCCGGCTTGTCGAGCTGGCCGTTGGCGATCGGGTCCAGGCCCTGCATCATGATCGCCACTTCGCCATCGGCGATCGCCTGCACTTCCAGAGCATGCAATCCGCAGAACGCGGCGATCTGCTCGAAGGTGAGGGATGTGTGTTCGACCAGCCAGACGGCCGTCGCCTTGGGCATTAGGGGTAGCGCCATGAGAACTCCTCGTGCGGGTCGCCGGAGGAACTTGTGCGTCAGCACGCCAGGCAAGCTTGCCCGTCACTCCGTTACCCGACCATATTCTTAATCTGCTGCGTATATAGTCGACCCGGCGGGTTGTGGGAAGCTGCGAGCGAACCGGTTTACGGAAACCGCGTATCGGGAAATCTTGGGAGAGCCGATGAAGCCCGCTGATGACGGGGGAAACCCTCCCGCGCGTTCCAAGCTTCCCTTGCCAACTCCCACTCTAACCTCCCGTATCGGCTTGACGGCGCATCGGCTGGTCATTATAACCCGGCGCCTTATTGACAGATTCGTTGCATCGAGAGCGCCTGACATATGGCTAATCATAAATCGGCGGAAAAACGTCTCCGCCAGACCGAGCGTCGCACGGCGGTTAATCATGCGCGCGTCAGCCGCATCCGGACCTTCGTGAAAAAAGTCGAAACGGCGATTTCGTCGGGTGACAAGACGGCAGCGGCCGCTGCGTTTGGCGCGGCCGAGCCGGAAATGCAGCGTGGGGTTGCCAAGGGGGTTCTGCACAAGAACACCGTCGCTCGGAAGCTCTCGCGGCTTAGTGCGCGGATTACGGCCCTCTAAGAAGTCGGCGTCATCGACGTCGACATGTGGCTGACACAATCAAAGGCAGCATAGGCCAAGACTTGGCCTGTGCTGCTTTTTTGCGTTTGTGTCAAATTTAAAATAACACGACTTATTTCTGTAAAAAAGAATCGTGTTTTTATTCTCAGTAGATTGCCTTTCGGGCGGTCGTTGGGTAACCTAGCCAATCTTATCTTTCTGCCGAAGAGCGACTGTCCTGGTCGGTCGGGAATGGACTTATGCCCGACTGCTTGGTGCGCCCGAGGTATGTCTGGATGACCACCCTTTTCGTCGTGATATCCGTCTCGTCGGGCTAGAGGGTGTGATGGAGGCACGGGGCCGGCGGCACGCATTTGGCAACGAGAGGCGGTGGAGGTGTTGGGTCGAATGGCAGAAGCGTTCCTCACTCGCCCGGCCGCGGGTGCGGTTGATGGCGGCCCGTCGGCCCGACTCCCGCATCCCCCGATCCGGCACTCCCGGATCCAGTGCGTTCGTACCGCAACAGGATTTCGCCCGTGGTGATCACCGAACTACCGAATCCTGACGATGAAAAGCTGCGGGCGCAATGGCAGCGGATCCGCGCCCGCTTGCGGGACGAGTTCGGAGAGGCGGCGTTTCGCAGCTGGCTGAAGTCGCTGACTTTCGTGGATCTCACCGACGGCAAAATCCGCATCGCCGTGCCGACGCGGTTCCTGCGCGACTGGGTGCTGGCGCATTACGCGGATCGGATCCGCGCGCTCTGGGTTGGCGAGAACAAAAGCGTCACCGCCGTCGATATCGTGGTGGGCGAGCGGTCCTGGAGCACCGATACCGACGAAGACGTGCCGAGCGTGACACCGAGCCGGCCTGCGTCCGGCCCCGCGCCGGCCACCGCATCTTCTGGGCTGGCCGCGACCGGTCTTTCCGGCGGCGGCGGGGAACAATTCGGCATGCCGGGCGGCCCGTTCTCGGGGGGCAGCTCATTCTCCGGCGGCTATGCCAACAGTGCCTATGCCAATAGCGCATACGCGAATGGCGCCGGGGCGGAGGCGGATGACCGCGAGGTCAGCGCGCCGCTCGATCCGCGGTTCACCTTCGAGAATTTCGTCGTTGGCAAACCGAACGAACTCGCCCATGCGGCGGCGCGGCGGGTTGCGGAAAGTTGCGTATCGGTGACCCAGGCGGCGCCGTTCAACCCGTTATTCCTCTATGGCGGCGTCGGGCTCGGCAAGACCCATCTGATGCATGCGATCGCCTGGCATATCCGCAAGCAGGATCCGACCCGCCGGGTCATCTATCTGTCCGCCGAAAAATTCATGTACCAGTTCATCAAGGCCTTGCGGTTCAAGGACACGATGGTCTTCAAGGAACAATTCCGCTCGGTCGATGTGCTGATGATCGACGACGTGCAGTTCATCAGCGGCAAGGATTCGACGCAGGAGGAGTTTTTCCACACCTTCAACGCGCTGGTCGATCAGAACCGCCAGATCGTCATCTCCGCCGACAAATCGCCATCGGATCTCGAAGGCATGGAGGAGCGGCTGAAATCCCGGCTCGGCTGGGGGTTGGTCGCCGATATCCATCCGACCACCTATGAGCTGCGCCTGGGCATCCTGCAGTCCAAGGCCGAACTGCGTGAGCAGCCGGTGCCGCAGAAAGTGCTGGAGTTTCTGGCCCACAAGATCACCTCCAACGTCCGCGAACTCGAAGGGGCGCTGACCCGCATCGCGGCGCATGCCCAGTTGATCGGTCGGGCCATCACCCTGGAAAGCGCCCAGGACGTCCTGCACGACCTGTTGCGCGCCAATGATCGCCGGGTGACCATCGAGGAAATCCAGAAGCGCGTCGCCGAGCATTTCAACATTCGGCTGGCGGATATGCATTCCGCCCGGCGTGCGCGGGCGGTGGCGCGTCCTCGCCAAGTGGCGATGTATCTGGCCAAGCAGTTGACGCCACGCTCCCTGCCCGAGATCGGTCGCAAGTTTGGCGGTCGCGATCACACCACGGTGATGCATGCGGTGCGCAAGGTCGAAGAACTGATGGCGTCCGATAACGCGCTGGCCGAGGATCTGGAACTGCTGCGCCGGATGCTCGAGACCTGAGCCGCCGAAGCCGGAATTGCCCATGTTTAGTGATCCAGGAGGCTCAAAGAGCCCGGATGCGCAAAGATCTCGGTCGCGGCACAGGCTTGTGGTATACGGGTTGTCCGTGAGGGAATGGCGGGAATCGCCGGCCTCGGCGGGGCGGTCCGATGAGCGACCGTCGATGGTTCTCAACCGGCCGAGTTGCAGCCCTTTGACACGATCGCGGACATCATGAAAATCACGATTGAGCGGGCCGCCTTGTTGCGTGCCCTTAGCCATGTGCAAAGCGTCGTCGAGCGACGGAACACCATTCCGATCCTATCCAACGTGCTGCTGCGGGTCGATACCGGCAGGCTGTCGTTGAGCGCCACCGATATGGATCTGGAGATCGTCGAGATCGTCGAGGCGCAGGTCGCCCGGGACGGCACGATGACCGCCCCCGCGCATACGCTTTACGATATCGTCCGCAAGCTGCGCGACGGTTCGCAGGTCGAGTTGGAGGCGAGCGGCGACAAGGCGGCGCTGACGTTGCGCTCCGGCCGGTCCACCTTCACGCTGGCTTGCCTGCCGCCGGAAGATTACCCGGTCTTGTCGGGCGGCCCGCTCGCCCATCGGTTCGAACTTACCGCCGGCGAACTGAAGACGCTGATCGACAAGACCCGGTTCGCGATCTCGACCGAGGAGACGCGCTATTACCTGAACGGCATCTACCTGCATGCCAGCCGAGGCACCGACGGTCCGGTGCTGCGCGCGGTCGCGACCGACGGGCACCGCCTGGCGCGGGTCGAGATCACCCTGCCGGAGGGGGCCGAGGGCATGCCAGGCGTGATCGTGCCACGCAAGACGGTGAGCGAGCTGCGCAAGCTGATCGAGGAGACCGACAAGGCCATCCATGTCGAGCTCAGCGAGACCAAGATCCGCTTCGCCTTCGGTGACGCGGTGATGACCTCCAAGCTGATCGACGGCACTTTCCCGGATTACGACCGGGTCATCCCGACCGGCAACGACAAGGTGTTGGAAGTCGACTGCAAGCTGTTCGCCGAGGCGGTCGATCGGGTCTCGACGATTTCCACGGAAAAGAGCCGGGCGGTGAAGCTGGCGGTCGATCGCGGCACCCTGGTGCTGTCGGCGACCAGCCCCGAGAACGGCACCGCGTCGGAGGAGATCGAGGTCTCCTACAGCGCCACCGCGATCGAGATCGGCTTCAACTCCCGCTATCTGCTGGACATCACCCAGCAGATCGAAGGGGTCGGCGCGCAATTCACGATGGCCGATGCGGCCTCGCCGACGATCGTGCGGGACGCGGTCGATGGCTCGGCGCTCTACGTCCTGATGCCTATGCGCGTGTGAGCATCGCTTACCTCATGCCTGATGGTCCCGGAATGGTCGAGCCATCGGCGCCGCGGCATGTCGAGCCGGAGTTGGCGGCCACTCGCTCGATCGATGTCGCCCGATCCATCGATGTTGCGATCCGCCGGCTCGATCTCACAGATTTCCGCTGTTATGGCCGGGCGCGGATCGATGTCGATTCGCGCCCGGTGGTGCTGACTGGTCCGAACGGTGCCGGCAAGACCAACCTGCTCGAGGCGGTGTCGTTCCTCGCACCCGGCCGCGGCCTGCGCCGCGCGCGACTGAGTGAGGTCGATCGGCTGCCGGGGCGTGATGACGCGGATGCCGACGCCGCCCCCGGCCCCTGGGCGGTCTCCGCGCGGGTCGAGCGGGGGGCGGAGACCGTGCAGATCGGCACTGGCCGCGATGCCTCGACCGAGGGCAGCGAGCGGCGATTGCTGCGCATCGACGGTCAGCCGGTGCGGGGGCAGGCGGCGCTGGCCGGGGTCATGAATCTGGTCTGGCTCACGCCGCAGATGGATCGGCTGTTCCAGGACGGTGCCGCCCCTCGCCGCCGCTTTCTCGACCGGCTGGTGTTCGGCTTCGATCCGGAGCATGCGACCAGGCTGTCCGGCTATGAACACGCGTTGCGCGAACGGGCGCGCTTGCTGCGGCAAGGGCTGCGCGAGCCGTCCTGGTTGGCGGTGCTGGAGGATACCATGGCGCGTGACGGGGTCGCCGTCGCCGCGACCCGACGTGACGTGACCCAGCGCCTGGATCACGCGGCGGCGGACGGTATCGGGCCGTTTCCGGCACCGCGTCTCGCCGTCATCGGCGCCGTCGAGGAATGGTTGACCGAGATGCCGGCTTTGGCGGCCGAGGATCGGCTGCGTGCCGAACTCGCCCAGTCGCGCCGGCTGGATGCCGAGACCGGCGGCGCCGCGATCGGCCCGCACCGGTCCGATCTGGCGGTGCGCCATGTCGTCAAGGACATGCCGGCCGATCGGTGCTCGACCGGCGAGCAGAAGGCCTTGTTGCTGGCGATCCTGCTCGCCCATGCTAGGCTGCAAGCCGCCTTGCGCGGCAGTGCGCCGGTACTGTTGTTCGACGAGGTCGCTGCCCATCTAGATAGGCAACGCCGGGCAGCGCTTTACGACGAGATCCTGGCTTTGGGCGGCCAAGCATGGCTGACCGGCACCGACCCTTCGCTCTTCGCCGAACTGGACGGCCGGGCGCAATTCTTCACCGTCGCCGATGCCATGCTCACCCCCTCGGCCGGCGCCATGTAGCGGCACAGCCCGCAAAAGGGCCGATGGCCCGCATACGAGATCTTCTCGACCCATATCGTTCCGCCATGAAAGTTCGCGCGCTATGACTACGCATCCCATCCCCGAGTCCGATCCCGTCATACCTGGGCCGGGCCTCTCCGCCTCGGGTCTGCCGGACGCGGAAACCGAGGAATACGGGGCGCATTCCATCAAGGTCCTGCGCGGCCTCGATGCCGTGCGCAAGCGGCCGGGCATGTATATCGGCGATACCGATGACGGTTCGGGCCTGCACCACATGGTCTACGAGGTCGTGGACAACGCGATCGACGAGGCGCTGGCCGGCCATTGCGACACGGTCAAGGTGACGCTGAACGCGGACGGTTCCTGCACGGTCGAGGATAACGGCCGCGGCATCCCGGTCGATATTCACGACGAGGAAGGCGTGTCGGCCGCCGAGGTCATCATGACCCAGCTGCATGCCGGCGGCAAATTCGACCAGAATTCCTACAAGGTCTCCGGCGGCCTGCACGGCGTCGGCGTCTCTGTGGTGAACGCGTTGAGTTCCAAGCTGGAACTCAGGATCTGGCGCAGCGGGCGCGAGCACGCGATGTCCTTCGTCCATGGCGATGCGGTGGCACCCCTGGTCGTCGTCGGACCGGCGCCTGTCCTGCCTCCCGGCGGCACGCGCAACGGTCCGAAAAGCGGCACCCAGATCACTTTTCTGCCCTCGACGGGTACTTTCACCCAGACGTTGTTCGATTTCGCCACGCTGGAGCATCGGCTGCGCGAACTGGCGTTTCTGAATTCCGGCGTCACGCTGGAACTGACCGACGCGCGCGGTACCGACCTGCAGACCATCCAATTGCATTACGAGGGCGGGCTCGAGGCCTTCGTGCAGTATCTCGACCGCAGCAAGACGGCCCTGCACTCCCCGCCGGTCACCCTGTCGGCCGAGCGCGAGGGTATCGTCGTCGAAGTGGCGATGCAGTGGACCGACAGCTATCACGAGACCATGCTGTGCTTCACCAACAACATCCCGCAACGGGATGGCGGCACGCATCTCGCCGGATTTCGCGGCGCGCTGACCCGGACGATCAACGCCTATGCGGTGGAATCCGGTGTCGCCAAGAAGGAAAAGGTCCAGCTGACCGGCGACGACGCGCGCGAAGGGCTGACCTGCGTGCTGTCGGTCAAGGTGCCCGACCCGAAATTCTCGTCGCAGACCAAGGACAAGCTGGTTTCCTCCGAGGTCCGTCCGGTGGTCGAAAGTGCTGTCGGCGACCGGCTGCAGCAATGGTTCGAGGAGCATCCGAACGACGCCAAGCGGATCATCGCCAAGGTGGTCGAGGCGGCGGCGGCGCGGGAGGCCGCGCGCAAGGCGCGCGAACTCACCCGTCGCAAGGGTGCCCTCGACATCGCCAATCTGCCGGGCAAGCTCGCCGATTGCCAGGAGCGGGATCCGGAGAAGTCGGAGATCTTCCTGGTCGAGGGCGACAGCGCCGGCGGCTCCGCCAAGCAGGGCCGCGACCGCAAGTTCCAGGCGATCCTGCCGCTGCGCGGCAAGATCCTCAATGTGGAGCGGGCGCGCTTCGACAAGATGCTGGGGTCGGCCGAGATCGGCACGCTGATCGCGGCGCTGGGCACCGGCATCGGGTCGGAGGATTTCGATCCCGAAAAAGCCCGCTACCATAAGATCATCATCATGACCGACGCCGATGTCGACGGCAGCCATATCCGCACCCTGCTGCTGACCTTCTTCTACCGGCAGATGCGCAGCCTGATCGATAAGGGCTTTCTATACATCGCCCAGCCGCCGCTCTACCGGGCCAAGCGCGGATCGTCCCAGGCGGTCTATCTCAAGAACGACGCGGCGCTGGAGGAATACGCCACATCCTCCGGCCTGCAGGGGGCGGTGTTCACCCAGCATGACGGCGAACAGCGCGCCGGCAACGATCTGCGCGACCTGCTGGACCGCTCGCGCCATGCGCGCACTTTGCTGCTGCCGCTGGCCCGCAAGGTCGGTGACGCCAATGTGGTCGAACAGGCCGCCCTCGCCGGCGCCTATCGCAGCGGCTTGTACGACGACCTGGTGGCCGCTCAAGTCCTCGCCGACGAGGTCGCCCGCCGACTCGACGTGCTGGCGGACGATCTCTCCAAAGGCTGGGCCGGTCGCGCGGTGGAGGGTGAAGGGTTGGTGCTGCAGCGGATGCAGCGCGGCCTGCTGCAGCGTTTCGTGATCGATCCTCCCGCCCAGCGCAGCATGGAGGCGCGCCGGCTGGAGGAGCTTCGTCCCAACCTGCTCGCGGTATTCGCCGCCCCCGGCAAGCTGATCGCCCGCGATCGGGAGTTTGTCATCCCGGGCCCGACGGCCCTGGTCGACAGCATCATGGATGCCGGCCGCAAGGGCGTCGAGGTCAGCCGCTACAAAGGCCTCGGCGAGATGAACCCGGACCAGCTCTGGGAAACCACGCTCGATCCGAATGTCCGTTCGCTGCTCCAGGTCAAGGTCAACCACGCGGATTCCGCCGAGGAAACCTTCTCGACTCTGATGGGCGACGTCGTCGAACCGCGCCGCGAGTTCATCCAGCAGAATGCGCTGAACGTGGCGAATTTGGACGTCTAAATCTGTAGGCTGATGCGTTGTTGACCGCCGCCCCTTCGTCCCAGCCAAGGGCATGATGCCGCCTTCCTCGAAGATCGCCGAACTCGACAAGCTCAAGGCGCGTATCCAAGCCCTGCGCGCCAAGACGATCGACAATGGTTGTACCGAGGATGAGGCGCTGTCGGCCGCGGCCAAGGTCGCCGAATTGCTCGACCGGCATGACCTGTCGCTGACCGACGTCGAGATCCGTGAAGAGCAGTGCGAGCGCCTCGAATTCGAGACATGGCGAAAAAAGCGCATTCCGCTCGACGGCTGCGTCGGTGCCGTGGCCGATTTCTGCGACTGCCGGGTCTGGCGCGAGAAGAACGCGACCGGCGAGTTCCGATATGTCTTCTTCGGCCTGCGCTCGGACGTCGCGGTAGCGCACTACCTGACCGACCTGATCGACACCACAGTCCGCGGCGAACTCGGTAGGTACAAGACCTCCCGCGAGTATCTCCGGTACAGGCACAACGAGCGGCACATGGCGAACGCTTCCTTCGCGCTTGGCATGGTTTCATCCATCTCGCTCAAGCTCGCGGCGATGAAGGCCGGGCGCGACGAGGCCAATCGCGGTACCGGGCGCGACCTCGTGGTGGTCAAGACGGCGATCGTCGAGGAGGAGCTTGCGAAGCTCGACCTGACCCTCAGGACGGTGCGCGATACGCGCCGCATGGTGTCGGCGGCTGCCTTCGAAGCCGGCAATGCCGCTGGAGCGTCGCTCGCCATCAATCCGGGGATCGGCATGGCGCAGGCCGCGAGGAACATCCGGCAGGGCTGATTCGAAATGCGTCAATGGGTGGCCGGCGCCCCCGGCTGACGCAATGGCAGAGCGCGGGCGATTTCGTCCCGGGCGAGGCAGGTTTCTACGATGCGGGTGACGGTCGGTAGGTCCGCGATCGTCATTCCGAAGCCGCGTGCTCCCATCGCCTGGCTCATCAGGCAGAGATCGGCGATGGTCGGTTCGTCGCCGTGGCAATACCGGCCAGTTTCCGCCTCCGCCGCCAGACGTGTCTCGGCGATCGCCAAGCCCTCGCGGAACCAATGCCGGATCCAGGCGGCCCGCGCGGCCTCGTCGAGGCTGAGTTCCTCCGCCAGGTAGCGCCGGATGCGCGGCACGATCAGCGGGTGGTGATCCGCCGCCCAGAGCAGCGCCAGCGAGCGCACCCGCGCCCGGCCGCGCGGATCGGCCGGCAGCAGCGGCGGCGTGGGGTAGGTCTCTTCCAAATATTCCAGGATGGCGAACGACTGGGTCAGCGGCGGCCCGTCATCGATGATCAGCGAGGGCACCGCCGCCTGCGCGTTGACCGCGAGATAGCCGGCGGCGTACTGCGCCCCGGCATCGAGGTCGATCATCTCTTCCGTATAGGGGAGGCCCTTGAGGTTCAGCGCGATGCGCACGCGGAACGACGCGGCCGAGCGCCAGAACCCATACATCTTGATCATCCGACCTTCCCCTTGTTCTGTTACCTGCCCGACAAACCTTCGATCAGGGCACGGCCGAATTCAACTGGTCGCGCAGCCGCACCAAATCTTCCTTGAGCCTGCGCACCTCATCCGCCGAGCGGCCGGATGCGCAGAGCATATCCTGCGGTATAGACCGCGCCTTGTCGCGCAGGGCGTGACCGGTCGCAGTCAGCCGGATCCGGACCTGGCGCTCATCTGTCGGATCCCGCTCGCGCCGAACCTGGCCCGCCGCTTCAAGCCGCTTCAGCAGCGGCGTCAGCGTGCCGGAATCGAGATGCAGCAACTCGCCGATCTGCTTCACCGCCAACCCATCCTCCTGCCACAGCGTCATCATGACCAGGTATTGGGAATAGGTGAGACCGAGGGCGGTCAGCAGCGGCTTATAGACCCGGATGAGGGCATGGGTGGTTGAATAAACGGCGAAGCAAAGCTGATCGGCCAGCTTTGGTACGGGCCCCGTTCCGTCGGCCATGATAGCTCCCCCATCCACGAACGAGCAATCATATTGCGTACAATTAAATTGTTCAAGGTGTAATGAGGCGCCCCAGCTATGCGTCGTGCAGCTCACAATCAGATTGTGCACAATTAAATTGTGAGAGATCTTTCAGGTGCTCCGGACGATCGATCGGCATTTGGCCGGATGATCAGCCCGGGCGGGAGAGTCATCATGATCCGTACCCTGCTGGGGGCTACCGCCTTCGCGACACTTGTCGCGATCAACCCCACACTGGCCGCTCCATCGGTAGAACCGGCTACCCAAGGTTTTCTGGACGCGCTCGCCGCCGGTGGCGGACCGCCGATCTACACCCTGTCGCCGGCCGATGCGCGAAACGTCCTGGCCGGCGCGCAGGCGGGAAAAGGGACGAAGCTGCCCGCCGATATCAAGGATATGACCATCCCGGCCGGCCCGACGGGCCAGATCCGGTTGCGCATCGTTCGCCCGGCCGGCATTTCCGGTGCTTTGCCGGTCGTGCTGTATTTTCACGGCGGCGGCTGGGTGCTCGGCGACAAGAACACGCATGACCGGCTGATCCGCGAACTCGCCCGGGGCGCCCGCGCCGCGATCGTCTTCGTCGATTACGACCGGTCGCCGGAAGCACAGTATCCGGTACCGATCGAGGAGGCCTACGCGGCGACGAAATATGTCGCGGATCATGCCGCGCAGTTCGGTGTCGACCCGTCACGCCTCGCCGTCGCCGGCGACAGCGTGGGCGGCAACATGGCCGCGGCCGTGACCTTGATGGCCAAGGATCGCGCGGGGCCCGCCATTCGCTTCCAGGTGCTGTTCTATCCGGTGACCGATGCGCGCTTCGATAACGGCTCCTACACGACTTTCGAGAAGGGGCCGTGGCTGACCAAGCCGGCCATGCAGTGGTTCTGGAACGCCTATCTGCCCGACGAGGCGAAGCGTAAGGAGCCGACCGCGTCGCCGCTGCGGGCCTCGCTCGATCAGCTCCGCGGCCTCCCGGCGGCGCTCGTCATCACCGACGAGAACGACGTGCTGCGCGACGAGGGCGAAGCCTATGCGGCGAAACTCGCCCAGGCGGGTGTCCGGGTCACGCAGACGCGGTATCTCGGCACCATCCACGATTTCGTCATGTTGAACGCTCTCGCCGAGACGCCGGCGACGCGGGCGGCGATCACCCAGGCCAACACCATGCTGCGCGCGGCGGTGGCCAAATAGCACCATCCCTAACCCAACGATACTTCCTTTCCCCTTTTCCCAGCGACAACGAGGTAAATCATGTCGGTCAATGTTCTCTACACCACCGCCGCCCGTGCAACCGGTGGCCGTGACGGTTCCGCCGCCACCGAAGATGGCGCGCTCAAGGTCAAGCTTTCGACGCCCAAGGAACTCGGCGGTGCCGGCGGCGAGGGCAACAACCCAGAACAGCTCTTCGCCGCCGGTTATGCGGCCTGCTTCATCGGCGCGCTGAAATTCGTCGCCGCGTCGGAGAAGAAGACGGTTCCCGCCGATACGCAGGTGGTTGCGACCGTCGGCATCGGTCCCCGGTCGGAAGGTGGCTTCGGGCTCGATATCGCGCTCGAGGTCAGCCTGCCCGGCCTGCCGCGGGCGGCGGCCGAGGCGTTGGTCGCGCAGGCACACCAAGTGTGCCCCTATTCGAACGCGACGCGCAACAACGTCCCGGTGCGCCTGACCGTGGTGTGACTTGGTCGTGGTGCGACGGCAACCGGTTCGATGAAGACCAGGGCGCGCGGGATATGCCGCGCGCCCTTTTCATCACCTGTTCGTGAAGGGCGCGTCGTTGATTATTCATGGCTGTCTTCTACCCTCTTATGGGCTATAGCCTCCAAGCGCACCTCATGAGAGAGCGGTAATGACAAGATTGTTAGCGGTGGTCTTCGGCATCGTCCTGATGCTCGCCAGCGGCGCCGCGATGGCCCAAGCACCCACGACGGTTCGGGTGCGTGGCATGATCGACGCGTTAAGCGGTGACACGCTCAAGCTCACGACGCGGACGGGTGACAAGGTCAGCATCGCGCTCGCCGCCGGATATAAAGTCACCGCGCTGACCGCCATCTCGATCACCGCCATCAAGCCCGGCAGCTATATCGGTACGGCGGCCATGCGCCAGGCGGACGGGTCGCTGAAAGCCCTGGAAGTTCAAGTATTCCCGGAAGCGATGCGCGGTGTCGGTGAGGGCAGCCGGCCGTTCGATGTGGCACCGAACAGCTCGATGACCAATGGCACCGTCGGCGATGTCGTCGGCACCGACGGCCGCGTCCTGACGGTGAAGTATAATGGTAAAGAGACCAAGGTGGTGGTGCCGGCCGATGTTCCGATCGTCACCTATGAACCCGGCGAGCCCACCATGTTGACGCCGGGGGCCCATGTCTTTATCTCGGTCACCAAGTCCGCGGATGGAACCATGAGCGCGGAGCGTGTCACCGTCGGCAAAGACGGTCTCGTGCCGCCGATGTAAGTCCTCGCTGCCCCCTGGGGGCCTAGGCCGTGTATTCCTGAGTTTCCAGCATCACTTTCAAGCTGGCGTCGCTCAACCGGCCGAATGTCGGGATGGTGGCGTCTTGCCGGGGTGGCGCCGCCGGACCGGTCGATGGTTGCCCGCTGGCTGCCGTCTGCGGCTCGTCGAAGCTTTCGGTGACGGAGTCGATCTCTTCGATAGCGCCATCGTTGCCGGCTGCTTGGCCAAGCCGTTTCAATCGCCGCAGCGCTTCTCGGCGGCGGGCCTCCATGGTTTTGGGTAGTGCTGCGTACTGGACGCTTTGTGTCATCTGAATATGGCGGGACATCGCTCGGCTCCCTCTTCGATCGGAGAGACAGCCGGCAAGAACCAAGCCATAGAAAACATATTTTAAAATCAAGGGACTACTGAGAGGAGCAATCCCAGCTAGGCAGAAATTGCCGGGGCCAAGCTGCCGGTTGTGCCCGATTCGGGACTATTTCGGCGAAGTGGGCCGGACTAGCTGATTGGGCCGCAATTGGTATCGAGCAGCAGGCTGCCGCGCGCGCTGGTGTCGGTCGAAGTCCAGGTTGCCCGGATCGTTTTCAGGTCAGCGGACAGGCTGCCGCGATAGGCACCGGCGGTCGTGAACGATCCCCGATCCGGGTCATGTTCGTGAATTTCGATGGTGAGGGTCACCGGATCTAGGGTCGCGTCGAGCGCGACATGCGTCTCGGCATCGACCGCGTAGACGCCATGGCCGGCCAAGCGCACCGTGCCGCCGGCCGATTTGGCACTCTCGAAGGTGAAGACAAGCCTCTGCGCCACGGGATCGGCCAGCCACGAGAAACTGCCGCAAAATATCCGCGGCAACGTCCGAACGAGGCAGGTATCATCGCATGTCGCGGCGGCCTCGGCCAAGCCGACGCCGCCGGGGCCACCCAGAAGGCCCAGCACCACCCCGCCCATTCCGACCACCAGTCGGATTAGGGGTGTATGTAGCGAAAATGCCGCCATCCGACGATCACCTCAATCAGCCGCGTGAACCGCTTCATGAGGTGATCGCAAGGATAGGCTTGGCGGTTCCCCGCGACGCGGAGCGGAACCTCAGCGCGCCAGGGCGATCGAGAGCGCTTCGCGACCCTTCGGCGTCTCGACGACGCGCATCGACAAGGCTTGGCCTTCGGCGATGGAGTCCAAGCCGGCGGCGCCGACCACCGAGATATGCACGAAGACGTCCTTACGGCCATCGTCGCAGGCAACGAAACCGAAGCCCTTTTCCTCGTTGAACCATTTCACCGTGCCGGTGAGTTCGACCGCGGTCGACGGATCCACGGAAACCCTGGGCGGCCGGCTGCTGCCGCCCGGACGTGGGCTGGAGGAGCGCGGGGCGCTTTCCGTGGCCGTGCTGGTGTCGACTTCAAGCACCTTGGTGATCTGGGGGCCCTTCATGCCGCTGCCGACCTGCACCCGCAGCTTGGTGCCGGGGGATACGGTCTCGTATCCGGCCGACTGTAGCGCGTTGATGTGCATGAAAGCGTCGCCCGTGCCATCCGCCAATTCCGCGAAGCCGAAGCCCTTTTCGGAATTGAACCATTTCACCGTCGCATCGACGACCGGTCCGCTCGATGCGCCCGAATCCATGCCGCCGCCGCCGAATGAGGAACGGGGCGGGGGGGACGCATCGCGACGGTCATAGGATGACGGCATGTCGTCATCGAAGCCGCGGCGTCGCGGGGCGCGAAATTCTTTACCTTTACTCATGGCGTTTGCTCGTCTTCGGCGGTCGTGTCCGTGGTTGTCTTACCGGCTTTCCGCAGGGCGGTCTCTTCCTGCTGCTGCCTTAGCTTCTCTTGCATTTTTGCCTGCTTTGCTCGGTCGCGTTCAGCACGCTGCTGGTTGTAGTTCGGCTTGAAGGGCATGAGATCTCCTCGTCGCCCCCCATCAATATCACAATATAGTGCCGCTCGGCTTCGCGTTTTTTCAAGTTTGGGTCGGTTTTAAGCGCGAACAATCATCCAAAGATCAAAGCCCTGGTCGATCATAAAGACCGATGGCGGTCAGGACACCGGCCGTAACGACGGAAACCTTGGGGGAGCGTCATACCGATCATCAACCGACGAGGACATTGCCATACCGAAATGACTGAGTTCTGGAATGGTCTGAACCCCCATCCCGAACTCGGTTTCGAACGTTCGGCATCGAGGTTCATCGCAGGCTGGCCGGCACCGGGTCGTCGGCACGCATCTGGTCGTGGCCCCGCGATCGGGCGCGGCATGCCGGGCCGATCCACTCGTCAGCGCGGTATCGAGCGTGACGCAATTCAAGGCGGACAGCGCCCTTAATGTCACTCCGCATACGGCCGGGTTGTCCGGCGCGGTGCGCACCCTCGCGGGCGACGCCGGTCAAGCGCGGATCGCCGCGTGGTCAACCGGTCCGGGTGGTTCGGGTGGCCACCGGTTTGTCGTCCAAAAAGCCGCCGGATTGCCGCTTCCATAACCGTGCATAATGGCCGTCGAGGTCGAGCAATTCGGCATGGGTGCCCTGCTCGACGACGCGACCACGATCGAGGATGACCAGGCGGTCCATCCGCGCGATGGTCGATAGGCGATGGGCCACGGCGACGACGGTTTTCTCGACCATCAGGATCTCCAGGCTCGCCTGGATCGCCGCCTCGACCTCGCTGTCGAGGGCGGAGGTCGCCTCGTCCAGCACGAGGATCGGCGCGTTCTTCAGGATCACCCGGGCGATCGCGATGCGCTGGCGCTGGCCGCCCGACAGTTTGACGCCCCGTTCGCCGACATGGGCGTCGTAGCCGCGCCGGCCATAGAGGTCTTCCAGGTCCTGGATGAAGTCATGCGCCTCGGCACGTTTCGCCGCTTCGACGACCTCCGCCTCGCTCGCATCCGGCCGGCCGTACAGGATGTTGTCGCGGATCGACCGATGCAGCAGCGACGTATCTTGGGTCACCACCGAGATCTTGGAGCGAAGCGAATCCTGCGTCAGGCCCGAAATGTCCTGGCCGTCGATCAGGATGCGCCCCGCTTCGAGATCGAAGAAGCGCAACAGCAGGTTGACGATGGTCGATTTCCCGGCGCCGGACCGGCCGACCAGACCGATCTTCTCGCCCGGCCGGATCGCGAGGTCCAGCCCGTCGATCACGCCGGCGGCGGTGCCGTAGCCGAAGCGCACGCCCTCGAAGCGGATCTCGCCGCGCGGTACGGTCAGCGCCTGAGCGCCGGGCCGATCGGTCAACTGCAGCGGCCGGGCGATCGTTCCCATTCCTTCCTGCACCACGCCGACATTCTCGAAGATCGACGTGACCTGGAATGCCACCCAGCCGGAAATATTGACCAGCTGCCAGGCGAGCGGCAGCACCATCGCGACGGTGCCGACCGGTACCGTGCCGTTGAAGGCGAGGATGATCGCGGGTCCCGCCGTGGCGACGATCAGCGACGAATTCATGATCGACAAGGAAAGGATCATCTGGGTGATCAGCCTTAGCTGCTCCCGGAACCTGTCGGTATGGACGTCGATCGCCTCGCGAACATACCGGTCCTCTTCCAGCGATCGGGCGAACAGCTTGACGGTCAGGATATTGGTGTAGCTGTCGACGATGCGCCCGGTCATCACCGACCGCGACTCCGACATGATTCGGGACCGATCGCGCAGCCGCGGCACGAAATAGCGCAGCATCAGGACATAAGCGACGAACCAGATCAGGACCGGTAGGGCCAGCCATAGATCCGCATGGGCCAGCAGCAGCAATGCGCTGGTACCGTAGACGATGATGTACCAGCAGGCGTCGCCGGCGGAGACGACGCTTTCGCGCAACGCCGGGCCGGTCTGCATGACCTTGGTCGCGATGCGGCCGGCGAAGTCGTTCTGGAAGAACGCCCAGGATTGCCGGACGACATGCCAATGGCTTTGCCAGCGCACCAGATTGGAAAATCCCGCGGCCAGCGACTGATTGGCGACCAGGCTGCGCGTGCAGATCGCCACCGGGCGCAGCACCAAGATGACCGTCGCCATGCCGATCAGGATGGGCCATAGGGTCTGCCGAGTATCGGCATTGTCCTTCGTCGCCACCAGATTGACGATCTTGCCGATGAAGACGGGGATCGTCGCATCCAGCAGGGCGACGACCAGCCCGATCGCCAGCAAGCCGGCGAACAGGCCCTTCGCCTGCCGGACGAAATGCCAATAGAATTGCAGCAGGCCGCCGGGTGGCTCGACCGGCACGATGTCGCCGGTAGCCGAGATCAGCCGCTCGAACGACCGGAACAGGGTGTCGACCAGCCGGTGGAGCCGCCGCTCGGAGGTCGCCCGCGCCGCGCCGGCGCGACCGGCCGACATATCCAAATGATCATCTGTCATCGCCGCAGTATGGCAAGGGCACATGATGGAAGGGAAACACCATCGACGTTTCGTCGGGGGTAAAATCGTGGGGCCGGCCGTCGGTGGGCACCGTCAAGGTGATGCCGTATGGCGCGAAATATGCGAATCGGACCGCTGCCGAATCAGTGTCTTCCTCCCTCACCACGATCGGAGTTTTCATGGCAAAGTACCATCTCGCACCAACGCCACGGACCGTGCGTATCGGCATGTTCAGTGCCGCGTTCCCGCCCGTGCTGACCGTCAACTCCGGGGATACGGTCGTGCTCGAATGCGTCTCGGGACGCGCCGACGTGCTGCCGCCGCCGGAGCTGGGGTTGACGGTCCCGCCGGCGCTGCGGGCCATCATCGACGCGGCCCTGCCGAGCCTGGGGGGCCATATCCTGACGGGACCGGTCGCGATCGCGGGTGCCGAGCCGGGAGACATGCTGGAGATACGGATCGAGGAAATCGAACTCGGTGCGGATTGGGGCTACAACATGATCCGTCCGCTGGCCGGGACGCTGCCCGAGGATTTCGATACGCCGGTGCTGACCCATCTTCCGGTCGATCGCGTCCGCAACCTATGCGCGCTGCCCTGGGGCAGGGATCTTCCCCTGGCGCCGTTCTTCGGCGTGATGGGCGTGGCCCCGCCCGCCGCGTTCGGCGTGATCTCCTCGAAGGAGCCGCGTATCCACGGCGGCAACCTCGACAACAAGGAACTGGTCGCGGGCAGCACGCTGTTTTTGCCGGTCTGGGTCGCGGGCGGGCTGTTCTCGGCCGGCGACGGGCACGGCGTACAAGGCGATGGGGAAGTATGCGTCACCGCGCTGGAAATGTGTCTGACGGGAACATTCACGCTCGTGCTGCACAAGGGTGGCGGGGTGAAGGCGCCGCTGCTGAGGCAGCCTCGGGCCGAGACGCCGACGCATTACATCACCATGGGTCTCAACGAAGACCTGGACCAGGCGATGAAGCAGGCGGTCCGCGAGATGATCGCCTTCATCTGCGCGCGCACCAACATCTCGCGCGAGCAGGCCTATATGGGCTGCTCGCTGGCAGTGGATTTTCACGTCACGCAATCGGTGAACGGCGAAAAGGGGGTCCACGGCATGCTGCGCAAAGGGGTGTTGTTCTGAGGCGGGCAGGCGGGTGGCGCTCCGGCGATACCCGGAGTGAGAGATACATTGACAAGCATTCCGACCCATGCGACGGGAAGGACTGCCACTGAACCTCGTGGGAGAGACCGGGTCTAGACCCGGCGCCGAAGGAGCAACCGCCCCGGAAACTCTCAGGCAAACGGACCGCGAGGGGATGGCTACTCTGGAAAGCAGGCTTGGCGTCGCTGGATGCCGGGCCTCACCGACGAGGTAAGTCGGGCGCCGTAAAACGGCCTCCGACCAATCTTTCAGGTCCACCGGACAGAGGGGGCTTCCCGCCACACCCGCCATGGGTGTGGCATCGCGAAGCCGTCCGGGAGTAGCCGATGTCCGCCGCCGATCCGTCGCCCGCGCTTCTACGCGTCCCGTTGCACGACCTGCATCGCGATCTCGGCGCCAAATTCGTGCCCTTCGCCGGCTACGAGATGCCGGTGCAATACGCTGGCGGCGGCTCGATGCCGTCGGGCGTGCTGGCCGAACACCTGCATACCCGGACCAAGGCCGGCCTGTTCGACGTCTCGCATATGGGCCAGCTCCGGCTCGTCGGCTCGCGTGCCGCGGCGGCGCTCGAAACCTTGGTGCCGGGCGAGATCCAGGCGCTCAAGCCGTTTCGGATGCGCTACACGCTGCTGACCAACCCAGCCGGCGGCATCCTGGACGACCTGATGGTGACCAATGCCGGCGACCACCTCATGCTGGTGGTGAATGCCGCGACCAAATCCGCCGACATCGCCTATCTGATCGACCGACTGCCCGCCGATGTGCGGGTCGAGCCCCTGCCCGAGCGTGCCTTGCTGGCGCTGCAAGGGCCTGAAGCCGTCGCGGTCATGGCTCGGCTGGCGCCCGAACTGGCGTCGCTCGGCTTCATGACCGCTGGGTGGGTGACGCTCGTCGGGGTCCAGTGCTTCGTCACCCGCTCCGGCTATACCGGCGAGGACGGTTTCGAGATCTCGGTGCCGGCCGAGGCGGCCGCCGCCCTCGGCAAGCGCCTGCTGGCCGAGCCCGAGGTGGCGCCGATCGGCCTCGGCGCCCGCGACTCGCTCCGGCTCGAAGCCGGCCTCTGCCTGTACGGTCACGATATCGACGAGACCACGACGGTGATCGAGGCCGATCTCGCCTGGGCGGTGGGCAAGCGCCGCCGGGTGGAGGGCGGCTTTCCCGGTGCCGACATCATCTGGGAGCAACTGGCCAATGGTGCGCCGCGCAAGCGGGTCGGCATCCTGCCCGAGGGCCGGGCGCCGGCGCGCGAACACACGCCGATCGTTGCCGCCTCCGGTGCCACGCCGATCGGCGAGGTGACCAGCGGCGGTTTCGGCCCCAGCGCCGGCGCACCGATCGCCATGGGCTATGTCGACACGGCCCATGCCGCTCTCGGCACCGAGCTTGCGCTCGTCGTGCGTGACGTGCCCCGTCCGGCGCGCATCGCCGCCCTGCCCTTCATCGCCCACCGTTATCACCGCGCCGCGACATGACCGCCGCCCATAGGGAGTTTTGATATGAGCCTGCTGCGCTTCACCAAGGATCACGAATGGGTTCGCGTCGATGGCGATGTCGCCACGATCGGCATCACCGACTATGCCCAGCAGCAATTGGGTGATGTCGTCTATGTCGAGTTGCCGGAGATCGGCAAGCGGATCGAGAAGGGTCACGAGGCGGCCGTGGTCGAATCCGTCAAGGCGGCGAGTGAGGTCTATGCCCCCATCGGCGGCGAGATCGTCGCGGTCAACGACGCGCTTGCGGTGACACCGGCCCTGGTCAACGAGGCCGCGCAGGGCGATGGCTGGTTCGTGCGGCTGCGCCTGGCCGACTCCGCTGGGTTGGACGAGCTGATGGACGAGACCGGCTACGCCGCCTACCTGGCGGAGCTTGCCTGATGCGCTATCTGCCGCTGACCGATGCCGATCGGGGCGCCATGCTGGCGTCGATCGGTGTGCCGTCGATCGACGCGCTGTTCCGGGATGTGCCTGCCCCTGCCCGACGGGATGGCTTGGTCGACCTGCCCCGCGCCATGGGGGAGCTTGAGGTCGAACGCGCCCTCGGCCGGCTCGCCGCGCGCAATCTCGGCGCCGGATCGGTGCCCAGCTTCCTGGGCGCCGGCGCCTATCGGCATCATGTGCCGGCCTCGGTCGACCATCTGATCCAGCGCGGCGAGTTCATGACCTCGTACACGCCGTATCAGCCGGAGGTCACTCAGGGCACGCTGCAATACCTGTTCGAGTTTCAGACCCAGGTGGCGCTGATCACCGGCATGGAGGTCGCCAACGCCTCGCTCTATGACGGGGCCAGTGCCTGCGCCGAGGCGGTCATGATGGCCAATCGGCTGACCCGCCGGCGCAAGGCCGTGCTGTCCGGCGCTCTGCATCCGCATTACCGCGCCACGACCGCGACCCATGCGCGGTTCACCGGCTTCGAGCTGGTCGAAACCCCGGCGCAGCCGATGGGCGACGAAGCGCTGGTGCCGCTGATCGATGACAAGACCGCCTGCGTCGTGGTGCAGAACCCGGATTGCTTCGGCCGGGTCCATGATTTCACCGCCCTCGCCGAGGCGTGTCACGCCAAGGGCGCCCTGCTGGTCGTGGTGGTGACCGAGATCGTCTCGCTGGGGGCCATCGTGCCGCCCGGCCAGATGGGGGCCGACATCGTCGCGGCGGAGGGGCAATCGATCGGCAACGCGCTGAATTTCGGCGGCCCGCATGTCGGGCTGTTCGCGACGCGCGAGCGTTTCGTGCGCCAGATGCCGGGCCGGCTGGTCGGCCAGACCGTCGATGCGGAGGGCCGGCGCGGCTGGGTGCTGACGCTGTCGACGCGCGAGCAGCATATCCGCCGCGAAAAGGCGACGAGCAACATCTGCACCAATGCCGGGCTCTGCGCGCTCGCCTTCACCATCCATCTGGCCCTGCTCGGCGAGGCCGGGTTCGTCCGGCTGGCGCGGCTGAACCATGCCCGGGCTTGCGCGTTGGCCGATCGGTTGGCGCTGGTGCCGGGCGTCGCGGTGCTCAACGACCGCTTCTTCAACGAATTCACGCTGCGGCTGGATCGTCCGGCGGCCCCGGTCGTCGAGGCCTTGGCCGAGCGTGGCGTACTGGGTGGCGTGCCGCTCGCCCGGCTGTTCCCCGACCGGCCGGATCTGGCACCGCTGCTGCTGGTCGCGGCGACCGAGATGAATACCGACGAAGATATCGAGAGCTTCGCCGCCACTCTGACGGAGGTGCTGTCATGAACGATTGGAGCCAGGCGCTGAGCCGGTTCAGCGATACAACCGCCGGCGCCCCCGTCGCGACCCATAGCGGCAACCGCGGCCTCGATCTGGAAGAACCCTTGCTGTTCGAGCAGGACAAACCCGGCCGCTGCGGTGTCGATCTGCCGGAGCCTCCGGTTTTGGTGCAAGACCGGCTAGGCGGTCTCGCCCGGACCGCGCCGATCGGCCTGCCGGGTCTCAGCGAGCCCGAGGTGGTGCGGCATTTCACCCGGCTGTCGCGGCGCAACTACGCGATCGACAGCGGGCTCTATCCGCTCGGCTCCTGCACCATGAAGCACAATCCGCGACTCAACGAAAAGCTCGCCCGGCTGCCCGGCTTCGCCGATCTGCACCCGTTGCAGCCGATCTCGACCGTGCAAGGGGCACTCGCTCTGGTCGACCAGCTGGCCCATTGGCTGAAGACGCTGACCGGCATGCCGGCGGTCGCCATGAGCCCGGCGGCGGGCGCTCATGGCGAGCTGTGCGGCATGATGGCGATCCGCGCGGCGCTCAATGCCCGGGGCGAGACGCGCAACCGGGTGTTGGTCGCCGATTCCGCCCACGGCACCAACCCGGCCAGCGCCGTCGCCTGCGGCTTCACCGTCGAATCGATCCCGGCGAATGATCGCGGCCGGGTCGATCTCGCCGCGTTGAAGGCGCTGCTCGGCCCCGATGTGGCGGCGATCATGCTGACCAATCCGAACACCTGTGGCTTGTTCGAGACCGATATCATCGAGATCGCCGAGGCGGTGCATGCCGCCGGTGCGTTCTTCTATTGCGATGGCGCCAATTTCAACGCCATCGTCGGCCGGGTCCGGCCGGCGGATCTGGGCATCGATGTGATGCACCTCAATCTGCACAAGACTTTCTCGACGCCCCATGGTGGCGGCGGCCCGGGCAGCGGGCCGGTCGTGCTGGCGGCGGCCCTGGCGCCCTTCGCGCCGCTGCCCTGGGTGGTGCATGGTACCGATGGCTTCGACCTGATCGAACAACCCGACGGTGACGCGGTGGCCAGCTTCGGCCGGTTGAAGGGCTTCCATGGCCAGATCGGCATGTTCGTGCGCGCCCTCGCCTATATGATGAGCCATGGCTCGGATGGCCTGCGCCAGGTCGCCGAGGACGCGGTGCTGAATGCCAACTACGTGCTCGCCGGCTTGCGCGACGTGATGACGCCGTCCTTCGACGGCCCCTGCATGCACGAGGTGTTGTTCGACGACCGCTTCCTCAAGGATACCGGCGTTACCACCCTCGATCTCGCCAAGGCACTGATCGACGAGGGCTACCATCCGATGACCATGTATTTCCCGCTGGTCGTCCACGGTGCGCTGCTGATTGAGCCGACCGAGACCGAAAGCCGGGCGACGCTCGATCAGTTCATCGCGGTGCTGCGCGCCCTGGCATTGGATGCGCGATCCGGCAAGGCCGACTATTTCGCGGCCGCCCCGGTGCTGGCACCGCGCCGCCGGTTGGACGAAACCGCGGCGGCGCGGTGCCCGGTGCTGCGCTGGACACCGGCCCCGGCGCTGCGATCCGCGGCGGAGTAGCGCTGGTTGCTCCGCCTATCGGGCCGCCGCCTTTTGGGCGGCGCCCGAACCAGGAGGCGGGCTGTTCGAGGCGATCTCGCTGACCAGCTTGCGGGTGATCGCCTCGGTAAAGGTGGTGAAGTCCTTCACCGCGACGACGAAGCTGCCGGGGCCGCCGATCACGTTGCGCCGGTAGTATTCCTGCAGGCCTTCAGGCGGCTGGACATGGGCGAAGGCATAGCCGGCCGGTCGTTCGTTGATGATCGCCAGCCCGTTGATGACGATGCCCGCGGCGACCGCGTCGTCGCGCGCGGTCGCCACATCGCGGCCGGCGTTGTTGGTGCCGTCGCCAGACACGTCCATGGCGCGCCGCTCGGTGATGAGGTTGTTGGCGGTCAACTGATCCGGTGCCAGCAGCTCCGCTGCGAAGTCGACGGCGGCGCTGATCGCGGTGAAGCCCGCGAAGGACCGCGGCGCCTCGGCCAGTTCGGCGGCGAAGCGGCTGGCCGTCTCCGTGTCGTGCAGCACCCGCCAGTCGATCACCGTCTTGACCTGGTTGGCGCCGGCGAACTCGATATAGGCCACCGCCACGTTGCCGGTCGGACCGGAGTGAATGGCGGCGATGACCTCGGGGTTGGTGAACGCGGCGGCGTAGCCTTGCCGTTGCAGCTTGAATTCCTGATCATCGATGCTGCGCGAGACATCGACCACCAGCACCAGCGCCAGGTCGACGGTCTCCGCCCTGGCTCGGCCGCCAAAGCCGGCGACGGTCGGGATGGCCAGGATCCAGAACAGAATGGGTGCGATCCGCATGACGCCCTTGCCTCGAAACCAGGGAAACCGGTGCCGGGAGTGCCAGAGGATCTCGTGCCAGAGGATCTCGTGCCAGAGGATCTCCCGATTCCCAGCCTCGGCCACTTGGCGGCTTAGCGCAATCGTCGATGCACCGCCAAGGGATCGGTGCCGCTGATTGGCGCCATTGGCCGTCGCCCCGTCTCCTGTGACGAGACCGTTACAACTCCGCCGAATGATTTATTGCAGGCGACCGGGCTATTTTTGATTTAGTCTCGCAATACGATGAGCGACAAACCACAAGTACATTCCCACAGAAAACCAGCCCGACTTTTTTTGGGGATGCTGTCAAGATCCGTGCGCAATAACATCGGTGCGGTACGAACGCTGCGGCTCTTGGTCGTGGGGTCTTTCGCACTGCCTATGCTGCTTTTCGTCGTGGCAGCCTGGCAGAACTACGCGCAGGTCGACCGCTCGGTCAACCAGGAGTTGGACAAGGCGGCGGGTATGTTACTCGAACACTCGCTCAAGGTGTTCGAGACGGGTGCATTGGTCCTTGGTATTCTGGACCAGCAGCTCGATCTCAGTCGATGGGACGAGATTGAGCGCTCGACGCCCGTCCATGACCTGTTGAGTAACTTGGATAAGTCGCTCGATCAGGTCGATGCGCTTTGGCTGTTGGATGCGACGGGCAAGGTTCGCAACAGCAGCCGGTTCTTTCCCACCGACGGGCTCATTATGCGCGCCGAGGACGGTGTCGTGGCCCTCCAATCATCGGATGCCGGCGCGCTGATCAGCGCGCCGTCGATCGATAAGTTGACGGGCAATCGTCGGTTCAACATCAGCCGGCGGCATTTCGATCGCAACGGCGTCTTCGACGGTGTGGTGGTCGTCTCCGCCAGTGTCGATTACTTCAGGCAGTTCTATGAAACCGTCGTCTTCGGCGTGCGGCCGGTCGTCGATCTGTTGCGCGCCGATGGCACCCTGCTGGTTCGATATCCCGACCTTGGCGAGGCTCAGCCGGCGATGTTGGGGCCGAATTCAGGGTTCCGCCAGGCGATCGTGCTACAGCCGGAAAGCGGCGACTTTCACACCAAATCCGAAGTCGATGGGGTGGAGCGCCATTTTCGGTACCGCCGGTTGAAGAACGAGGCGGTTTACGTCGTCTACGGTATCGACCGGAATACGATCATCTATGAATGGCTCCGCAATCTTAAGGTCTATGGCCTGTTCGCGATGCCGGCGACGTTGATTTTGGTACTCGTGACGTGGGTGGCGTTGCGCAATGCCCAGCACGAGCAAGCGGTGACCCGGCGCCTTCAGCTCGAAATCGAGCGCCGAGAGCACGCCGAGGCTGTCCTCCGACAGACGCAGAAGATCGAAGCCGTTGGCCAATTGACCGGCGGTATCGCGCATGATTTCAACAATTTGCTCACCGTGATCACCGGTAACCTGTCGCTGCTTGAGCGCCATCTGAAAGAAGAGAAGACCGAGCGGCTGGTGAGGGCGGCACAGCGCGCCGCCCAGCGGGGTGAGCAGTTGACGCAGCAATTGCTGGCGTTCTCGCGCAAGCAGCACCTGGTGCCGGCATCGGTCGACATCAACGAGCTGATCAACGGGATGTGCGATTTCTTGCGCGGCACGATCGGCAGCACGGTTGAGATCGAGACGGAATTCGCGCCGAACCTTTGGCCGGCGCTGGTCGATCGCAATCAGATCGAACACGTCGTTCTCAACCTGGCGCTGAACGCCCGCGATGCGATGCCGGTGGTCGGCGGGTGCCTGATTTTCCGGACGCAGAACGTCTTCGGCATCGACACCATCGGCCGCGGCAGTTTGCCGCCGGGAGAGTTCGTCCGGATCGCCGTGATCGACAACGGCACCGGCATGACGCCGCAAGTGCGCGAACAGGCGTTCGAGCCGTTTTTCACCACCAAGGAAGTCGGCAAGGGCAGCGGCCTGGGATTGAGTCAGGTCTACGGCATCGTCACCCAGACCGGCGGCACGGTGCACATCGATAGCGACGTCGGTCGCGGCACCCGGATCGACATCTATCTACCGCGCGCCTATCCCGTCCTGTCCGTCACGCCGCCACCGGCGCCGGAAGAACCGGCCGTGCGCATGCCCGGCCGGGCACGGATCCTGGTGGTCGACGACGATCCGGACATCCTGCGCTTCGTCGCGACCTGCCTTGCCGAGCTGGATTACGACGTCGTCGAGGCGACGGGCGGTGCCCAGGCGATCAAGGAACTGGGATCCGATCAACCGCTCGATCTCGTCCTGACCGATCTCGCCATGCCGGCGGTCACCGGCGCGGACCTCACCCGATGGGTCGAACGCAATCGGCCGGATTTGCCGGTGCTGATCATGACCGGGTTCGCCGATCTGCAGAGCTTCAAGTTAACCGTCGACCTGCCGGTTCTTGCCAAGCCGTTCGGCCGCGAGGAACTTACCAGGCGGGTGGTGATCACGCTTGCCAATGCTGAGGCCCGGCGCCAAGGGCTTTCCAACGTGCTGCCCCTAAAACGCTGACGAACCCTCCTCGATCGCGGGCTGTCACCCCATATAATCGAATAACGGCAGATGGACAGGACCAGGATAATGGCAAAGGCGACCTTCGCGGCAGGCTGTTTTTGGAGTGTGGAGACCGCGTTTCGACGGATCGATGGCGTGACGTCAGCCGCCGTCGGCTATGCCGGCGGAACCCGCCCACAGCCCAGCTATGCCGATGTTTGTACGGGCGGCACGGGGCATGCCGAGGTCGTCGAGGTCGATTACGACCCGACCAGCGTGGCGTATGAAAAGCTGCTGGAGGTGTTCTGGGCGTCCCACGATCCGACGCAGCGGAACCGCCAGGGGCCGGATATCGGCACCCAGTATCGCTCGGCCATCTTCACCCATGACGAGGCGCAAGCCGAGGTGGCGCGGGCGTCAAAGGCGGCTTTGGATCAATCCGGCCGCTTCCCCCGGCCGATCGCCACGGAGATCACCCCGGCCTCGACCTTCTGGCGGGCCGAAGAATACCACCAGCAATACGAGACGAAGCGCGGCCATCGATAACTAAGGATCCTAGGCCCTGACGTCCTTGCCCGACTTTGCGGCGGTACCGGCGGGTGGGGTGTTCAAATAGGCCGCGAAACGGGTGCGGTCGCGGCCGAATTTTTGCGCCAGGAAGTCGACCGCGGCGCTGGCGCTGCGCGTCTGGCCGTCCTTCTCGACGAACAGCGAGTGGTTCGCGGCGACCGCCTTGGGCAGCACCTCATCGACGGGCTTGCCGGGATCGCTCGCCGCCGTCTTGATCAGGCGCGCCGCCCCATTGGCGCCCAACAGGAACGACATCTGGACCTCGGCATCGGTCGCGGTCCGGCCGAGCTGACGGCCGAGCGACGCGCGGTTCTCATCCAGATATTGCGTCGCCGTGCGGGCCGACAGGTCCAGATCGTGGCGCAGGTCGAGCAGCGCCTGCCGCGCTTTCGGATCGCTGACCGTCAGATGACCGGTGGTCGGGTCCCGCTTGATCTGAGCGACCAGATCGGACTTTACGCCAAGCTTCAGGCCATGTTTGCGCATGAGGTCGAGCCAGGTGCCCTGCACGAACTGGAACGGCCCGGCGGCCCCGGTCGCCGTGTTTTCCGCCGTCGATTTGAAGTTGCTCTCGGCTGCCGCCTGGGCCAGCAAGGTCGCGAAATTATCCGTGCCGCCCCGCTCCCGCGCCGCCGCTTCGAACTGGTCGGGCATGATCGGGATGGAGGTTTTGGTGGCCGTGATTTCGGTCAAGAACACGTCTCCCAGGAGGGGCAGGGCCGAGTCGGTTTGTACCAGAAGTTGATTAAGGTAACCTTACGCTGTTATTCGCCTTTTGACATGCGCGGAGTGTCGGTTGGGAAGGGGAGCACAAGCGTGCCGATCAGGCTGTCGCGGGCGACGTAGTCGGGAACTGGCGGGAACGGCGCCGCTCTATAGACCATCTCTACAGCGATTTGATCGAGTGTCGGATATCCGGAGCTTTCCTCTACAAAGACGCTGAACACGTTACCTTGCTTGTCGATGACGATACGCAACTTGGTCGTGCCCTGCCTGCCCCTGGTGACTTCTGAGGAGAGCATCGGGGCGAAGCGCTCGATCATTTGGTTGAGCTTGACGTAATAGGGATCGCGGATAGCCGCCTCGCCCTCGATATCGGCATGGCCGCGTGGCGCGCCTGATGGCGCCGGCGCCTTAGGTGTCGGCCGGATCGCGCCGCCCGGTTTCAATGTCGGTGCCGGCTTCGCATCGGGTCGCGGCAGCGACGCGACCTGCTCCGCCGGCGGCTTTGGCACAGGCAGGGGCGGCGGCGCCTCGGCGGCGGCGGCTTTCTGCGGCGTGTCGATCGGCAGCGGCGTTGGCGCCGTATGATCCTTGGGCTGCTCGGTCGGCTTCGGGCCATCCGCCGCTTGCGGTTTTGGATCGGTCACCGGCGGCGGCGGTGTCGCTTCTCCCACGGTCTTTTCGGCAGGTCCGGAACCCGGTGTTGTCGCATCGGAGGGGTTACCAGGCGCGTCCGATTTGGCGCCGATATCGGCCGATGCTAGGCGTTGGTCGGGCCGAGGTGCGGGCGGTTTTTCGACCTGTTTTTGTTCCGGTGGTTTGGGCGCGGGGGGCTTCGCCGCAGCGGATTTGGGAGGCGGCTTAGGTGCCTCGGGCGGCGCCAACACCAGCGTGACCGGAATGGGCTTTGGGTCCGGCAACGGCTTGGTCCAATCGAGCAGCCCCTCGTAAAGTGCCACACCTGCCAGCAGATGCAGCAGCAGTGACAGGACGATCATCCGCCATGGCCGGCGTTTGCCCTTCGGTTCGGGCGACAGGCCAGCCTCCGGTCGCACCGTGAAAAAGCCCGCCGTTACGGTTGATCGCCGATCGAATTCAGGCTCGGCGCCGCGCGGTCGGGCGTGGTTCCCGATCGGCGTGATGTCTTTCCTAGCCGCTGCTGCCGTCATCTTGCCGTTTAAACCCCAGCCGCCGCGTCTTTTGCAACCGGAACACCGTATCCGGCCGGTAATGAGTGGCGGCTAACTATTCCCCATAACTTACGGCGCCGGATCCCTCGAAAATCCCCGTGGCATCCACGCGAATCTGGTATGACGCACCCTATGTCGGAGACCATGCCCGTGCCGACTATACGCCGTTTCGCTTGTCCACCGCTCCGTACATATGGCTGATCCACCTAAATATACCATCAGGCTCGATCCCGCCGATCGACTGCGCCCCTCGGCGCGGCACCTGCCCGATGCGCGATTGCCCGATGCGCGATCGGCGGCGGCGGGGCAGCGTGTCGAGCCCCAGGCACCGGCCCGGTCGCATGCCGCCTCGGCCCAGCCCGATGCCGGCTTTCGCGATACTCGGTCCGGTCGCTCACGCCAACCGCCCGCGCGGCCGGGCGAAGCGGGGCGGGGTGGTTCCCGGCCGCCACCGCGCGGCTGGCTCGGCTTCTTTCTGAAATGGACGGCGACGCTGGCGGTCTGGCTGCTCATCCTGGTCGGCGGCGTGGTGGGCTATGTCGCGACGACCTTGCCCGATACCAGCGCGTTGACCCGCGTCGATCGGCATCCCAGCGTCACGCTGCAGGCGGCGGACGGGTCGCTGATCGCCACCTATGGCGATCTAGTCGGCGACCACCTCACCCTGAAGGATCTGCCGCCGGCCCTGCCGCAAGCCGTGATCGCGACCGAGGATCGGCGCTTCTACAGTCATTTCGGTATCGATCCAATTGGCTTGTCCCGCGCGATGGTCACCAATTTGCGGGCGGGTCAGGTGGTGCAGGGCGGCAGCACGATCACCCAGCAGATCGCCAAGAACGTCTTCCTGACACCGGAGCGCACGGTGCTGCGCAAGCTGCAGGAAACCTTGCTGGCCTTGTGGCTCGAACGGCGCTTCACCAAGGATCAGTTGCTGGAGATCTATCTGAACCGCGTCTATCTGGGCGCCGGTACCTATGGTGTCGATGCGGCGGCGCAGCGCTATTTCGGCAAGTCGGCGCGCAAGTTGTCGGTCTACGAAAGCGCCATCATGGCCGGGCTGCTGAAGGCGCCGACCCGCTATAGCCCGGCGCGCGACCCGAAGCGCGCCGCCGCGCGTGCCAGCCAGGTGCTGGCTAACATGGTGGATGCCGGCTACCTCACCGAGGCGGAGGCCGCGACGGCGGCCAATGGCCAGGCGCCTGTCTTCGCCGCGGTCCCCACCGTGCGGCCCAGCCAGCGCTATTTCGCCGATTGGGTGCAGGACCAGATCGCCGCGTTCGGCGGCAATGGCGACATCGTCGTCACCACGACGCTCGATCCCAAGATGCAGGAAGCGGCCGAGGCGGCGATCGCCGATACCTTGGCGCGCGACGGGGCGAAATCCAACGCCGCCCAGGCCGCCCTGGTCGCCATGACGCCGGATGGTGCCGTGCGCGCCATGGTCGGCGGCGCCGATTACGGCGGCAGCCAGTTCAATCGGGCGACGCAGGCCCAGCGGCAGCCGGGTTCCGCCTTCAAACCCTTCGTCTATCTGGCCGGTCTGGAGCACGGCATCACGCCACAGGACCGCTTCGTCGATGGCCCGATCCATATCGGCAGTTGGCAGCCGCACGATTTCTCCAACAAGTACGGTGGCGAGATGACCGTCGCCGACGCGGTGGCCGAATCGATCAACACGATCGCCGTGCAGGTGTCGGAGAAGGTTGGTCACCGCCGGGTCATCGAGGCGGCTCAGCGGCTGGGCATTCAGGCCAAGTTCGATCCCAGCGATCCGACGATCGCGCTGGGCACGGTGCAGGTCCCGCTGATCGACATGACCGCGGCCTATGCGGCCTTCGCCAGCGGCGGCTACGGCGCCTGGGCCTATGGCATCGAGGAGGTCAAGGACCAGACCGGCAAGGTGCTGTTCAAGCGGTCCGGCGGTGGCCCCGGCCGGGTCATCCAGCCCGAGATCGTCGGCCAGATGGATGGGTTGCTGACCGGCGTCATCACCCGGGGCACCGGCAAGATCGCGGCCCTCGATCGGCCGGCCGCCGGCAAGACCGGCACCACCTCGGATTACAAGGACGCGCTGTTCATGGGCTATACCAGCGACCTGGTCACCGGGGTCTGGTTCGGCAATGACGACAACACGCCGATGGCCAAGGTCACCGGCGGCGGTTTGCCGGCGCGCGCTTGGCACGATTTCATGATGGCGGCCCTGCAGGGCACCCCGGTTCGGCCGTTGCGGCTCGAGGCGGCCGTCGCCGCCGCATCCCCGCCGCCCGCCGCCAGCGGTGCCGGTCCCATCGCCGATGCGTTCCTCAACGTCCTCAACCGTGCCCGAGCCAGCCTCGACAACGTGAAACCGGCGGCACCATCGACGCAACCCCATTTCAACGACAATGGCGGTCGGTAAGATACTATGGCGGGCAGGGATCAGGCGGTTTCCAGTTCCGCCACCAAGCGATGACCCAGCGCGGCGAGAGCTTCCTCGATGCGGGGTAGTTTGCTCGCGGAATTGGGATCAAGCAGCCGGCGCACTGCTTTCTCGTCGATATCCAGAAGTTTCGCCAAGGCGACCTTGGTCATACCCGCCTCGGCCATGCACTGAGCCAAAGCCGCTTTGGCTGCGATGGTGATGCTGGGTGCAATCACGCGCTCACCCGAAGACGTGTCGGACGGAACCGGAATAGCGATGCCTTTGGATAGCCGATGGGCCAAGGCTTCTTCCAGACCATCGGCGGCGGCGTCCAGCGCGTCCATGACGGTTTCGCCCTGGGTAATGGCTTCGGGCAGATCGCGGAAGGTGACGACGAAACCGGTATCCGCCGGATCGCCCCCCTCGGCCAGATTGGCGGGGGTAAGGGTGACGGGATAAGCAAGGCGGCGCATGGGGGAATCTCCTATCGCAAGTCGTCGAGGGTGATGCCGAGCTGCTTCAGCATGGCGTGCAAGGTGCCGGATTTCAGTTCGCCTCGATCGCCAACGATCGTGAATCGGTCGCCATAGGTCAAAGTGCGGTGGTCGCCTTTGCCGCGGCTGGCATCGATCCTGACCTTGACGCCGGTCTTGCGGCCCAGCTTCCGGACTTTGCGGATCAATTCGTCGCCGGTCATCATGAAAAGGGTATCGGACAAAAAGGTCCGACCACCAAGAGGATTCGGATATTTTTGTCCGAATTTTCGGTGTGTCGTCGAAAACAACCAGCACGACCGACAACCCGCCTACCTGGTTGTCGGCGCTACGCCTTTGCCGGCAGGAGATCCGCGTTGCGCGAGGCGCCGGGTGATGATTCGGCCGTTCAGATTGCCCCACGATGGGGAACACCGTGTGCTCAGCCGTAGCGCAACAACGCCCCGCCGTGGCGTTTCAGCCAGGCGCGGGAGGTGCCATGGCCGGGGGCCAGATCTTCGACCAACCGCCAGAACGCGGCGCCATGATTCATCTCGATCAGGTGTGCGACCTCGTGGGCGACCACGTAATCCAGCACCGGTTCCGGCGCCAGGATCAGCCGCCAGGAATACTTGATATTGCCGGAGGCGGCGCAACTGCCCCAACGCAGTTGCGGGTCGCCGACCGAGACACGGCCGGCGGGTCGGCCGGTTGAGCGGGCCAGCGTCTTTGTCTTGGCCGCCAACACCTCCCGCGCATGCAGGGCCAAGCCGCTGCGCGTGCGCCGGGCGAGGTCGGCTTGTCCCGAGGTCTCGACCCTGCCGGCGACCTCGATGGCGCCGTCGCCGATGCGAAAGATCGGTGTCACGCCGCGCTGGGCGGTGACCGCCCGCAGCCGATGCGGCACGCCCAGGATCGGGATCGCGGCACCATCGACGAACGCGATCCGTGGCGGCATGCCGGCGAGTTGTCGGGCTAGCCAGTCGCGCTTGAGGTCGAGGAAGCGCAAGCCCCCGGCCAGCGGCGCCGTCGCAGGCAGGACCAGTTCGACGACCGTCCCGGCCGGCGGGATGCGCAATGCCATGCGGCGCGCGCGCTGGCTGATCCGCACCTGCACCGGCACCGGTGTATCGCCGACAAGGATGGGCGGGATCTCAAGCGATCGTTGCCCCGGCCGTTTCGGGGAGCGGGAGGGGACGGCGGTGCTGCGGGTGAACGGCCACATGGGAGCGGAGGATACCCCGAGCCGGCGGGGGAACGGTAGGCGGCTTTTTGGCGCTGGACGATCGCCGAAACAGGAAGCTTCATGAAACCGTCGCAAATGTGACATTTATCGTCGGATACAAACGGGGCGGCCAAACGCCCGGCTCTTGGAGGAACGCTTGATGTCACCGCGTCCACTGCTGCTCGCTCTCTCGGCATTATCTTTCGCCGTCTCGGCCGCCAGGGCGGATACCGCGCCGATCGAGATCCAGTGGTGGCACGCGATGACCAGCGCCAACGCGGACAAGGTCGCCCAGATCGCCGATGGCTTCAACACGCAGCAGACCGCCTATAAGGTCGTACCGGTCTACAAGGGCAGCTATGCCGAGACCCTCAATGCCGGTATCGCGGCGTTCCGTGCCGGCACCCAGCCGGCGATCCTGCAGGTGTTCGAGGTCGGTACCGCGACCATGATGGCCGCCAAGGGGGCGATCAAGCCGGTCTACCAATTGATGGCCGATGCCAAGGAACCGTTCGACCCGGCCGCCTATCTGCCGGCGGTGACCGGCTACTACTCGACGACGGACGGCAAGATGCTGTCGCTGCCGTTCAACAGCTCGACGCCGATCGTCTATTACAACAAGGACGCCTTCACCAAGGCGGGCCTCGACCCGAACAAGCCGCCCAAGACCTGGCCGGAATTCTTCGACGACGCCAAGAAGATCCGTGCCTCGGGCAGCCCTTGCGGTTTCACCGCCGGCTGGATCAGCTGGACCCAGCTCGAAAGCTTCGGCGCCTGGCACAATCTGCCCTTCGCGTCCAAGGCGAACGGGTTGGGCGGTACCGATGCGGAACTGGCGTTCAACGGCCCGCTCCAGGTCAAGCACATCCAGACGCTGGCCGAACTGCAAAAGGACAAGACCTTCGATTACGGTGGCCGCACCAGCGAGCCCGAGGCGAAATTCATCTCCGGCGATTGTGGCATGATCCAGACCTCGTCGGGCTTTTACGGCAACGTCAAGGCCAATGCCAAATTCGCCTGGGGCATGGCCGAACTCCCTTATTACCCGGACGTCCAAGGCGCGCCGCAGAACTCGATCATCGGCGGGGCCAGCCTCTGGGTGATGGGCGGCAAGAAGCCGGAGGATTATGTCGGCGTCGCCAAGTTCTTTACCTACCTGTCGCAGACGGCGCTGCAAAAGGATCTGCATGAGGTGACCGGCTATCTGCCGATCACCAAGGCCGCCTATGACGCGATCAAGGCCGACGGCTTCTATGCGCAGAACCCCGAACGCGAGATTCCGGTGCTGCAGATGAGCGGCCGGGCGCCGACCGATAATTCGCGCGGGCTGCGCCTCGGTAATCTGGTGCAGATTCGCGACGTGATCGCCGAGGAGCTGGAAGCAACCTTCGCCGGCAAGGAGACCGCCAAGGAGGCGCTCGACAAGGCCAAGGCGCGCGGCGACGTCATCCTGCGCAATTTCCAGAAAAGCGCGTCCTAGGTCGGCGCCCTCTCAGCGCTGACCGGAACGCCCAATGCAGCGTCGTGTCGTATTCGACAACCGGTGGCTGCCCTACCTGCTGGTCGGGCCGCAGTTGATCGTCACGCTGGTCTTCTTCTTCTGGCCGGCGGCGGAGGCGATCTATTTCTCGGTCGAGCGGCAGGACCCGTTCGGCCTCTCCACCGAATTCGTCGGACTGGATAATTTCGTCACGATTCTGTCGGACCCAGGCTACCTGCATTCCCTGGGGGTGACCGCGGTGTTCAGCACCTCGGTCACCCTTCTGGCGATGGTGCCGGCGCTGCTGCTCGCGGTCATGGCCGACCGGGTGGTGCGTGGCTCGCGCCTCTACCAGACCGTGCTGATCCTGCCCTATGCCATCGCCCCGGCGATCGCCGGCGTGCTGTGGCTGTTCCTGTTCAACCCGGGTGTCGGTGTCGTCGCCTTCGCCTTGAGGCGCATCGGCATCGACTGGAACTATCTGCTGAACGGCGATCAGGCGCTGGCCCTGGTCATCCTGGCCGCCGCGTGGAAGCAGATCAGCTACAACTTCCTGTTCTTTCTGGCCGGGTTGCAGGCGGTGCCGAAATCGCTGATCGAGGCGGCGGCGATCGACGGCGCCGGACCGGTCCGACGGTTCTGGACCATCATCCTGCCGCTGCTGTCGCCGACGACGTTCTTCCTGATCGTCGTCAACATCGTTTACGCCTTCTTCGAGACCTTCGGCGTCATCCATAGCGTCACCGGCGGCGGCCCGTCCAAGGCGACCGAGATCCTGGTCTACAAGGTCTATTACGACGGCGTGGTGGCGCTCGATCTGGGGGGCTCCTCCGCCCAATCGGTCATCCTGATGTTGCTGGTCATCGCGCTGACCGCCGTGCAGTTCAAATACGTCGAAGCACGGGTGCACTACTAATGGAAAGCCGGCACTAATGGAAAGTCGGTCAGGCGGTTTCGCCTGGGTCCCGCATCTGGTGCTGCTGATCGGCGCCGCCCTGGTCGTCTTCCCGATCTACGTGACCTTCGTCGCCTCCACCTTGACGCCGTCAGAGATTCTGGCCGGGCCGATGACCCTGCTGCCCGGCAGCCACTTGGTCGAGAACTACCTGGCGGCGCTGACCCATGGAACGGCCTTCATCTCCGGCCAGCCGGTGGCGCGGTTGATGGCCAACAGCCTGATCGTGGCGCTGGTCGTGGCGATCGGCAAGATCGTCATCTCGCTGCTCTCGGCCTACGCGGTGGTGTTCTTTCGGTTTCCCGGACGCATGATCTGCTTCTGGATGATCTTCCTGACCCTGATGCTGCCGGTCGAGGTGCGCATCCTGCCCACCTATCAGATCACCGCCAATCTGGGCATGGTCGATACCTATGGCGGCCTGACCATCCCGCTGATCGCCTCGGCCACCGCCACCCTGCTGTTCCGGCAATTCTTCCTGACCTTGCCGGACGAGCTGGTCGAGGCGGCGAAGCTGGATGGCGCCGGGCCGATGCGCTTTTTCGTCGATACGGTGCTGCCGCTCTCGGCCACCAACATGGCGGCGCTGTTCGTCATCCTGTTCGTCTATGGCTGGAACCAGTTCCTGTGGCCGTTGCTGGTGACCAACTCAGCCTCGATGACGACCATCGTCATCGGCATCAAAAGCATGATCGGCGGCGGCGATTCCCAGACGCCCTGGCACATCGTCATGGCGACCACCATCCTTGCCATGCTGCCGCCCATGGCGGTCGTTCTCTTGATGCAGCGCTGGTTCGTCAAGGGTCTGGTCGACAGCGATAAATAGGAAACAGCATGGCGGAAGTGAGCTTAAACGGCGTGCGCAAGAGCTATGGCCAGGTTCCGGTCATCCACGGCATCGACTGCGCCATCGCCGATGGCGAGTTCGTGGTCATCGTCGGGCCGTCCGGCTGCGGCAAGTCGACCCTGCTGCGCATGGTGGCGGGGCTGGAGGCGATCACCGGGGGCGAAATCTCGATCGGCGGCCGGGTGGTCAACCGGCTGGAGCCGAAGGACCGCGACATAGCCATGGTGTTCCAGAACTACGCGCTTTACCCGCATATGACGGTGTTCGACAACATGGCCTATGGACTGCGCATCCGCGGCCTGGCCAAGGCGGATATCCGGCAGCGGGTCGACCAAGCGGCCGCGATCCTGCAACTGGCGCCGCTGCTGGACCGCAAGCCGCGTGCGCTCTCCGGCGGCCAGCGGCAGCGCGTCGCCATGGGCCGGGCGATCGTGCGCGAGCCCCAGGTCTTCCTGTTCGACGAACCGCTGTCCAATCTCGACGCCAAGCTGCGCGTGCAGATGCGTGTCGAGATCAAGCGGCTGCAGCAATCGCTGGGGACCACCTCGATCTACGTGACCCACGACCAGGTCGAGGCGATGACCCTGGCCGACCGGCTGATCGTCATGAAGGACGGCGTCGCCGAGCAGATTGGCACACCGATCCATCTCTACGAGCAGCCGGCGACGGTATTCGTGGCCGGCTTCATCGGCTCGCCGGCGATGAACCTGTTGGACGGCCGGATCGGTAGCGGCGGCGGCATCGAGTGCGGCCCGTTGCGGCTGGCATCTGGCGGCCTCTCCGTCGCCGAGGGTGTCGAAATCGTGCTGGGCATCCGGCCCGAGCATATCAAGCCCGCGGCCTCCGACTCGGTCGCAGATGCGGTGGTGGTGGTCGAGTTGGTCGAGCTTCTGGGGGCGGATACCATCATCCATGGCCGGGTCGGCGAGACCGGGCCGGTGCTGCTGATCCGGCTCGATGGCATCGCCAACCTGAAACTGGGCTCGACCCTACCGCTCAGCCTGCCCCACGATCGGTTGTACGTGTTCGATCGGGCCAGCGGCAAGCGGCTCGCTTAGCGCCTCCGCGATGGAAGCAGCCGGCTATCGTTGAGGCTGGTTTCTGCGCGATGTCGTGCCGCCCGGTACCGTCCCGCTCGGTACCGTCCCGCTCGGTATCGTGCCGCCCGGTATGGTCCCGCCGGGTATCGTTCCATAGATCTGCACCGGGGCGATCGGCACCCGTTGGGGCCCGTTCTCCGGATCCACCGGCAGGTCCGCCGGCACTTCGGCGGGATAGGTGGTGACCGGCAGCGTGGTGCGGATGGTTGTCCAATGGCCATCCTCGTGCTGGCAACCGGTGGCGACACCATGGACGATCCGGCCGCCGGTATTGACCGTCTCGGTGAGGTCGCGGCAGACCGGCCCCGCCTTCTCCTGGCGATATTCCGCGATCGGCACCACGGTGCCGCGATCGCCGCTGACCGGATTGGCCCAGCCCAGCACCGTGCCGATGGGGGCGGCATAGGCGCGCGGCTCGACCGCCAGCCGGAACTGCGCATCGGCCATCGCCGCCGCCTCCGGGCTATCGAGGCTGCTCTGCGCCCCTGCGCCGCCGGCGAGTGCCAGCAGGATGCCGATCGATATCGCGGCATACAGCCTCGATCGCCTATCCGTCGCCGTCATGTCTCTGATCTCCCGCCAAGTCGCGTCCCCTGCCAGCCTAGCGGCGCGCGGTAAAGCATTGCCTAACGGCGGGAGGTCGTTCAGCGAGCGCGTCATGCGGCGTCAAACGCGAGCGGCGCCAAATACGGGCGGCACCAAACACAAGCGACGCCAAACCATTGCGCCGGGCCCAACCCTCGGCTAGGTTCCCCCTCCGCGCGGCCCCCAGGACCGCCCGGATCCGGGGAGGGGTGGCCGAGCGGTTGAAGGCGCACGCCTGGAAAGTGTGTATGCGGGAAACCGCATCGCGGGTTCGAATCCCGCTCCCTCCGCCAGATCCCATTATTTTCCGCCATTTTTCGAGTATTTTTAAATTTTACCCGCAAAATGACCCACAAGGCGAAGGCGGATTGAGAGAGACGTTAATAGCCGTCCATAGACGGTTGGTAGTGAGATCCCGGTCTCGGCATCAACGCCTGACCTGAAGCAGCTTCGCGGCCAGATTGATGTGGAGCAGACCGCTCGCCAGCATCGATCTTTTAATGGCCGGAAATGCGGGGTTCCAACTGCTCCTAAGAATTTCCTGTACGCGGAGTTGGAGGCGGCCCTTGATGGTGCGGACGATGAGGCGAGCTAGCTTCACGGAAGAGCGGATCATAGGGCTGTTGCGGGAGAACGAGGCTGGAGCGAAGGCGGATGAGTCGCTCTGCAAGCACGGGGGACGAGAGTCCGACCTAAGCCAGAAGGCCGAGTTCTGTCAGGGAAATTTGGAGATCGAGGTCAGCATAGCGGGCTCCAATGTCGAGTAGCACAGGCACCAACCAGCGTTTACCGAAAACTACCGGAAGATCGACGCGGAGACGGCCACTTGGATTTGAGCTGCGAGTCAGCGCAGCTTCGGCGTTCTCCAGCTCCGCGTAAGCGTCCGGTCTAGGACGTATTTGGGGAA